>Ga0315316_10002099_pt1 | contig 14242 bp, 9 predicted proteins | sample M160m3416metaG_FD_203702 | JGI IMG/M metagenome (GOLD analysis project Ga0315316, IMG submission 203702) | Ammonia-oxidizing marine archaeal communities from Monterey Bay, California, United States - M1 60m 3416 | ecosystem: Environmental > Aquatic > Marine > Intertidal zone | place: USA...
CAGTTCCTGGATGAGCAGGTAGATCTCGTATTTCGCACCCACGTCGATACCCCGGGTGGGCTCGTCAAAGATGATGACCTCGCAGTTCCGTTGCAGCCACTTGGCGAGCACCACCTTCTGCTGGTTTCCGCCCGAGAGATTCTGTGCCAGCTCCTCCTGGTGCGGAATCTTGATCCGGAGCGAATCCACGAAGCTCCCGAATCCCTTGCGCTCCTTCCTGCTGTTCACGAATCCACCCCGGGTGAATTGTCCGAGATTGGGCAGTCCGAAATTCTCCCGGACCGAGTGCATGAGGACCAATCCCTGGCCCTTGCGATCCTCGGTGAGCAATCCGATCCCGGCCCGGATGGCATGGCGTGGACTGGGCAGGTGGAGCGACCGGCCATCGAGGATGATCGAGCCCCCGTCCGGTCGGTCCGCCCCGAAGAGCAGGCGCACCATTTCGGTCCGCCCCGCTCCCACCAGGCCGGTCACAGCCAGAATCTCCCCGGCCCTGACCGAGAACGACACATCCTTCACCACGGAACCACGGCTCAGGCCGGTCACCACCAGGCGCTCCTCCCCAAGCCGCGAAGTGTGGGCCGGAAACTCATTTTCCAGTTTGCGGCCCACCATCAACTCGATGAGGGCTTCCCGGTCGAGCTCACCTGCCGGCTTCGTCCCTACCTGCTCGCCGTCCCGCAGGACCATGATGCGATCCGCAATCTGATGGACCTCCTCCAACCGGTGGCTGATATAAATGATGCCCAGTCCCTGATCCCGCAGTTCACGCACAATTTCAAGCAGACGCTCCACTTCCTGGGGAGTGAGAGTCGCACTCGGTTCATCCATCACCAGGATCCGCGCATCCTGCGAGAGGGCCTTGGCGATCTCAACCACCTGCTGCTGGGCCACGGACATGTCGGCACAGCGCAACTCCGGGTCGATCACCGTCCCCAGGCGCTCGAAGAGCTTCAGGGCCTGGCGACGCTCTTCCCGGACATCGATGAATCCCCCTTTCGCTTTCTCCTGCCCCAGGAAGATGTTTTCGCGGGCGCTGAGATGAGGCACCAGGTTGAACTCCTGGTAAATGATTCCGATCCCGGCGGCCTGGCTCATGTGCGGCGTGGAGAGATCCGCCGGTTCGCCCTTCACCAGCACGCTCCCCGCCGTCGGGGCGTGGGCGCCCCCGAGAATCTTGATCAGGGTACTCTTGCCGGCTCCATTTTCTCCCAGCAGGGCGAGAACCTCGCCGGATTGAAGAGTCAAATCCACTCCCCTCAGGGCCTGGACCCCCGGAAAGGATTTATCGATTCCCCGCATCTCGAGGAGCGGGGAGGAGTCGGATGGAGACGCGCTTTCCATCGATTTCAGATCACCCGGCCTTGGCCTTCTTCCACAGACCCGGATCTTTCCCGGCCTCGGCCTTCTTGTAAAGGGTGGCCGGAGCAACGGGTCTGAGCATCCGTTCTCTTTCCAACCGCCCCCCTCTGAACGTGCGCCCTGCGTTTGCCCCATCCTCGCGCTCTTTTTAAGATCTCCAGTCCCAAGGTGAGAAGCAGGGCGAAGGGATCGCGAACGCCTAAGGAATCACGGGCACCCCTTGGACGGCTGAATGTTCAGCAGCCCTTCTCCTCCCGTGAATCCCTGATTTCATTGATATTCCGTGGATTTCTATAAGTTTACCTAAAATTACGGGATATTTGATTTATTCCATTTTTTGTGTAATAATTCCATCCGCTCAAATTCCTCCAATCATGAAATCTCTCCTTTTCTCCCTCCTGCTGGTGCTCGGAGTGGCCCATACCGGAGCTTTTCTGACCGTCTGGGAGCTCCCCCACGTCAGGAACCACATCACCATCGAAACCGTCGGCCACAAGATGAGCAAGGTCCTCAAGTGGAACAAACGGGAAGAGTCCCTCCGCAAGGCACGCGCTGAGGCTACCGGGGAGAACTGATCCCGAACCCGACCTGAGGAGAAACCCGACGGCAATGCCTCGCGGAAGGCGCTTCAGCCTCCACCGCTCGCAACGGGCACAGCAATTCCCTCTTCAGGAAAGCTCAGTCACTGAGAATCTTCAGCAATTCGACTTCGAAGATGAGCATCCCCTTGGGAGCCGTTGGTGGGGGCGTGGCCCCGTAGGCCATGTTTTGCGGAATCCAGATGCGGCGGGTCTCACCCTCCACCATCATCTGCACGGCCTCGGTAAAACCCTTGATGGTCCGCTTGAGGGGGAGAGTCTTCGGTCGCTCGGAAGGCAGGCTACTGTCCACCATCGTCCCGTCGCTCGTCCAAACCGTATAGTGCACCTGCACATTGTCCGTAGGCTTCGGCTTCGCCTCACCGGTCCCGGCCTTGACGACCTTGGTTGCCACTCCAGAGGGATTGGCGGCAGCATCCTCCGGTGCCGCGGTCAGGTTCTCCGGGGTGGGATGGGGCCGCAGAATCTTGATCAGTTCGATGTCGAAACAGAGCTGACCGAGGGGCCTTCCGGGACGTTTCCCATCCGCACCAATCGGCGGAAGCTCCCCTTCCAGCTTGCCATAGGCCAGTTCCCCCGGAATCCAGAAGCGACGCTTCTCTCCTTCCATCATCAACTGCACCCCTTCCGTCCAACCCTTGATGACCTGATTGAGACCGAAAGTCGCGGGAACCCCGCGGTTGAGAGAACTGTCGAAATTGTATCCGTCCGTCTGCCATCCGGAATAGTGAACTTTCACCTTCTCCTCAGCCTTCGGATGACTCGTTCCCGTTCCCTTCTGCAGCACCCTGGAGACCAGTCCCGATTCCGTTTTCTCCGCATCTTCCGGTGGTGCCGCCACGTCTTCCGGAGCAGGCTGGGTCTTGGGCTTGGGGGGACTGGGAGGCGTGGGAGGCTTCGACACGGGTGGAGTAGCCGCCTTGGGAGGATTGGCCGGACTGGGAGAATCTGTCGGGGCAGGCGCCGCAGGATCAGCAGGCTCCGGGGCCGGAGCAGAATCTGGAGCCGGAGCCGGAGCCGGAGCCGGAGCCGGAGCCGGAGCCGGAGCTGGAGCTGGAGCTGGAGCTGGAGCTGGAGCCGGAGCCGGAGCCGGAGCCGGAGCCGGAGCCGGAGCTGGAGCTGGAGCCGGAGCTGGTTCATCCTGAGCGGAAAGCCCGGTGCTGAGGGTCGACAGGGCGATAACCTGAATGAGAATGCCTTTCTTCATGGTGGAGCGCAAAACTCGGGCCTCATGCCCTCTCTGTCAACCGTGCAAAACAACCTCCTCTACCCTGTAAAGAGGGGATCCGAGGGCCTGCGTCCGGCAGCCTGCACCACGGCATCAGCGCCCACCATCCGGCGGGCAGGACTTCCGGAAAACGTCTTCCACGCCGGATGCCACCCTCTAGTCAGCCGGCGTTCCCACGCACCACATCACCGCCTTCACCAGCATTTCGTTGAAGGCTGCCTGCTCGAAATCACTCACATGACCAAGCGAGGTATAGAACGTCCTGCCCCCATCCCTGCGCCTGAAGGTCCAGGCCACCGGTTCATCGCGATCAACGCCATCAACGCCCCCCATCAGGAGCACTTCCTGTCCCGGCCGGGTAGGCGTGTTGATGTAAAGCGATCCAGCACTCTCGAAGCGCACCGGCTCCTTCTGCCCGAGGAGCGGCTTGGCCGCGTCCAGAGACCAGACCTTCGTTTTCAGCTTGTTGGCATGGTGGCCGCTGTAGTTTCCGCCGATCACCTCGGCGTCCCAGTTCTCCCACACCGCATGTCCTTCGGGCGCGGTTTTACCACGCAGGGAAAACGCATGACTCGCAGTCCGGATGCCCACCACCGGCTTGCCCGCCTGTACATGCTCCTGGATGAGTTTCAGGTCTCCCCCGGGAAGTGCCCGCCGCCGCACGCTGACGAAGAGCACGTCCGCATCCCTGATCGCCTCGATGCCCCGAAACCTGTTGTGATCCTTCTCGTCGGCTAAGACAAAAGTGCAGCGAAATCCCGAGGAAAGATACTTCGCAGCAAAGACGGGCAACGTTTCTCTGGTCCGGTACTCCCGCTCCCCGATCAGAAAGACGATGTGTCTGCGCGGATCGGTTGCAAACCGGTAGGGCGCCCCGCCCAGGATCTGGTCACTGGTCACCGTGGGACAGACATATTTCTCAATATGCTCCACTATCAGGTCCGTCCCCTGGAAGTGGCTCACCCTGGGCTCCATCTTCGGATTGTACATCGTATCGGTAAGGTCCCGCATGAGCACCACATTCTTCCCATTCCTGGTCATCTGACGGAGACCGAAGGGCCGGCCCAGCACGCACATGTTGGTGTGCACCCCCAGCAGGATCACGTTTTTCACACCGTGGTTTTCAAGCAGGTTCCAGTTCTCCGTGCCGTTGTCGGTAATGGCGTCCCTGGTCCCATCTATCTCCAGTCCTCCTACCTGGCGCTTCCACGGGGCCCGCGGATTCCGGCCCATCTTCTCCAGCTTTTTGGCCCAGGCCGCGTGCTCCTGCGGGTCGTCGTCCTCCCCTCCGTCGGAATGATCAATGGGATACCCGGCCTTCTCCTCCCGTTCGTCGAGCCAGGTCATCCACTGGTCAATTCCCTCGGGCACATTGCCCGCCTTCGGTGCGGACTGGGCGCGCTTGCGGGCCGGATGATCCTTGTAGAACTCCATGCAGGATGAGGGTGCGTGCACAATAAGTGATCCGCGCTCCCGGGCGGCCTTGAGCAATTCGTTCATGCGGGGGGCCATCTGGACTGCCCGGTCCACGGCATTCTTGCAGTGATGGAGATCCCACATGTCACACACGATCACCGCCGTCTCCGCGGGCTTCCATTTCTCAATGGATTCCACCATGCGGAACTGACCCGGCTTCACCTCCATCCGCTTGCAGAGACGCATTTCATAGTCCTCGGCAGCCAGGGGCGTGACTCCTGCGCAGAGGACGAGAACCGTGGAAAGCCGTTGTGCCTTATTCATCCCGACGAGCTAACCGTTGGAATGGATTCAGGACAAGCTCGCTTGCCCGGATCTTGCCGGAAAAGAATACGAGGGGGGAGCCCCGCACCTGAAAACCGGTTCGGGACGGGCCATCGCGCCCCTCGCCGCCACCACTCATCCGTCGTTGCAGATCATTGAAAATCAAATACCATCCCCTTCCATGAAAACGTTCGCACTCCCGCTGGTTCTGGGCATTTGCCTGCTGGCTCCCGAGGCCAGCGCTGCCGACATTCGACTCAAGGTGAAGAATTCCACCCTCGGATCCAAGCGCGAGGGTGACACCCGCAAGAGCCAGCGCCAGCTGGAGATCGAGATCGATAACCGCGACCGTGACGACTACGAGGGAGTGACCCTGGAATGGGTCGTCATCGCCCGGGACATCCGCAACCGCAAACTTTCCATCGTCAGCAGGGGCTCCAAGCTCATTGACATCCCTGCCGAGGAGGAAATGGAAGTCACCTCCTCCCCCTATTCCTTCTCCAAGAAGGAGGGCGAGGTGCGGGAAATCAGAGAAAATCGCTTCCGTCCCGATCGCCCCCAGTTCGACGTGGAACCCGACAGCGGCACGCGCTACGCAGGATACATCATCATGCTGAGGAAAGATGACGACATCCTCGCCGAGGCCGCCACCACCGGCATGAAAAAACGGGTTGCACCCCTCCTCTCAAGGGAAAAGAAGAAGTAGCCCCCGCCCGCCCATGCCTTCCGTCAATAATCCCGTCTCTCCGGGATTCGCCCAGTGGTTTGAACTCCCCGGACCCAACCCGGCAGGGCACCCGTAGATGAGCGACCAATTCGACCTTCCGCTCTTCGAAAACAAACCGGTCACCAGCAATGCGGAGATCGTCCGCACCTTTCTCGGTTGGGAGCGCCCGCTTCTCACCCTCGCCGTCGAGAGCCTCACTCGTGAATGGACCAACGGCACCCTCGACCTCAGCAATCACCTGGTGGTCGTCCCCACCAGACAGGCCGGCCGACGTCTGCGTTCCTCGCTCGCCCTGCACGCTTCCACCCGTGATGCCGCAGTCCTCCCTCCCACCGTCGTCACTCCGGATTTCCTCCTTTCCGCCAGCTGTCTCCCGGCCCTCGACAAGGCAGTAGCCACGCGGGCCGAGGTGGCGGCAGCGTGGACCGAGACCCTCCTCACCATCAACCTCGATGAGTTCCGCCACGTCTTTCCCATCGATCCCGTGGAACGCAGCCTGGGCTGGGCTCTCTACACGGCAGACGATCTGATCGGGGTGCAGAACCTGCTGGGTGATGCTGCCCTCACCATGCAGACCGCAGCCACCGAAATGGCGGCGGAGGGACTGGAGCCTCAACGCTGGGAGGAACTCTCCCGGCTTGAGCGCATCACCCGCCACTTTTTCTCCACCCGCAACCGCATGGACCCACAGGATATTCGTCTCCGGGCCGCCACCGAGGGGGTTCTGCCCCCCCGGATCGACACCGTCGTCATCCTCGGGGTGCCCGATCCATCCCCTCTCTTCTGCAGGACCCTCCGGCACCATGGCGGTAGATTGCGCTGTGAAGTCGTGATTCATGCCCCGGAGTCCCTTGCTGAAAGTTTCGATGAATTCGGTCGTCCCCGGACCGCCTACTGGCTCGAGCACCCCATCGAGATTCCCAATCTTCACCAGAACGTCCACCAGGCCATTGATCCACAAACCCAGGCCGAACGCATCACCGCCCTTGTCGGCACCAGGGACAACCTATCCAGCGTGACCGCCATTGGGGTCCCTGATCCCGAACTGCTCCTCCCCCTGGAAGAGGTCTTCGCAGCCCGGGGACAGGCCACCTTCAACCCGGCCGGGGAGAAAGCCTCCACCCAGGCCCTGGCGAATCTCCTCCACACCCTCCACCGCCTCGCCGTTTCTGATTCCTTCCTCCTTTTCCTCGACCTGCTCCGCATCCCAGGAGTGGTCTGCCAGGTGTGCGACTGGCAGGCCCGCGAGGATCGGCCCGCCTTCGATCCCGCCGACATGCTGACCGCCCTGGACGACTTCCAGCGCAGACATCTTCCTGACTCGCTCGACGCTGCGGACCACATCATTCGAAGCTCCGATCACTCCTACCCGGCCTTGAGTCGTGCTCTCTCGTGGATCCAGACCTGGCTGCGACGCTTTGAGCGTGAACGCATCTGGGAAATTCTCCCCGAATTCCTTGACCACCTCTACGCCGAAGCCAAATTCGATTCCACCGACTCCTTCGACGAAGCCTTCGCCTCCACTACCCGGCTCCTGCACGACATCCTCGACAGCTTCGAAGCCGGTCTCCTCAAGGATCTTGAATGCGCCGCCTCCTTTCCCAACCGGCTGCGCTTCCTGCTGCACCTCCTTGAACAGGAATCAATCTACCCGGAGCGCAAACCGGATGCCCTCGACCTTCAGGGCTGGCTCGAACTGCCCTGGGAGGACGCCTCCCATCTGGTGGTCGCCGGACTGAATGACGGATTCGTCCCCGAATCCCTGAAGGGGCACGCCTTCCTCCCGGACGGGGCACGCCGCTTCCTGGGCCTTCGTCACAATGAAACCCGGCACGCCCGCGACGCCTACATTCTGAGCTCACTTCTGGCCTGTCGAAGCAACCAGGGAAGAAAGATCGATCTCCTCTTCGGACGGCGCAGCGGAAGTGGGGATCCGCTCCGACCTTCCCGCCTCCTCTTTGCCTGTCCCCCCGAACAACTTGCCGACCGGGTCCAGGCCTTTTTCCAGAAGGAACCCAGACCTCGGGAAGCACCTCCCTGGTCGCTCACCTGGCAGCTGACCCCGCCCCCACCAGACGATTCCATGCGCATCTTCACGCGCCTCCCTGTCACTGGCTTCCGGGATTACCTGAGTTGCCCCTTTCGCTTTTACCTGCGGCGGGGCCTCGGCATGGAGCTGGACGAGGGGCCTCCCGTTGAACTGGATGCCCGCGACTTCGGCACCCTCTGCCACCAGGTGGTGGAAGAATTCGCCGCCCACGTCATTCGCGACAGCGATCATCACGAGGAGATCGCGGAGTTCTTCCAGGATACCCTTGATACCATCGTCACCCGCAAATACGGCGAAGACCTTCCCGTTCCAATCCTTGTCCAGCGCGAGAGCGCCCGCCAGCGCCTCAAATGGTGGGCCTCCATCGAGGCCGACCAGCGGAAGCAGGGATGGCAGATTCTGGATTCCGAAAGTGACCTCGATTCCGAGGACGCTCCCTGGATCGTCAATGGCATTCGCATCACCGGAACGATTGACCGCATTGAACGGCAATCGTCCGATGAATCGTTGCGTGTTATCGACTTCAAAACCGGGAAACTCAAGGACCCCCGCGGCGCGCATCTGCGCAACCTGCGCAACCACGAGAACCCCTCGCAGCTGGCGCCCTGGATAATGGTCCCCGAGGGAAAACGAATGCAGCGCTGGATCGACCTGCAACTTCCCCTCTATCTCCTTGCTCTCCGCGCCAGGGGTTGCCAGGAACCGGTGGTGGCCGGATATGCCATCCTCGGCCGGGCCAAGTCCGAAGTCGCCCTCGAACTGTGGGAGGATCTCGACGGGACTCTCCTGACTGCCGCCATGAAATGTGCGGAAGGTGTGATCGACGCCATTACCGCCCGCCGGTTCTGGCCGCCCGCCGAACGCATGGACTGGGATGATTTCGAAACCATCCTCCTCGGGGATCCCGGACGGGCGATTGATCCCGTCAACCTCATCCAACCGCAGAACACCACCCTGCCGTGATCTCTCCGCTCCAGAACGAACGAATCCTCGCCTCGGCGGGCTCCGGGAAAACCTGGCAGCTCACCAATCGCTACCTTGCGATCATGGGACAGGCTCTCCTCGCAAAGGAGGAGATCCGGCCCGAGCGCATCGTGGCGGTTACCTTCACCCGCAAGGCGGCCGGGGAATTCTTCGAATCCATCCTCAGGAAGCTCGCCTCCGCCGCCCTCGACGAAAAAGCTCGCGCTGCCCTGGCCCAGGATCCTGCCGATCCCTCCTATCCCATCCTCTCTCAACTGAGTCAGGAGGACTACGTTCATCTCCTTTCCGTCTTCCTGAAATGCATGCCCTCACTCTTCCTGGGCACCCTCGACAGCTTTTTCTCCAATATCCTTCGCAGCTTCCCCGCTGAGTTCGGACTGAGCAGCCAGTTCGACATCCTCGACGAACACGCCGCCGATCTCGCCCGGCACGATGTCTACCGCGAAGTCTTTCGCAACCGACACGATCAGCATCGCAGTGAGTTTCTTGAAGCCTTCAAACGCGCCACTTTCGGACAGGAGGAAGCCCGGGTGGTCAATCAACTCGACCGTTTCGTCTCCCGGCACCATGGGATCTTCCTGCATGCTGCCGATCGCACCCTCTGGGGAAATCCCGCCGCCATCTGGCCCCGGGGTTGCCCCTGGACCAGCACCTCTGGCAACCATGAGGACGACTTCGCTGCCCTCTTTGAAATCCTTGAGGACCAGGAGCTATCCGAGAAGCAATGGGTCTACTGGCGCGAATTCCGCGACCAGACCCTCGTCCACAGTCCGGGTAACCCGCTGCCACGGCGCGTGGTGTTCTTTCTTGAGAAGTTTCTCGATCCCGGGAACTGGTCCGCCATCCAGGCGGGGGAATCCTCCTTCAAGGTCGGTCACCGTCTCCAGCACTTCAGAAACGAGGCCTGTGAAATCATTCAGCGCCTCATCACCCGCCTCATCTCCCACGAGATTGCCGTCCATCTCAACCGCACCCAGGGTGTCTGGCACGTACTCAACCAGTATGAAAGGAGTTACTCCTCCCTCGTCCGCCGCCGGGGACAACTCACCTTCAGCGACCTGGAGATCATCCTCTCCGGCCGCGACCTCCATGCCCAGTCCTCACCGATCCTCAGCCAGAAACCCGACGAACTTGAACGCCTCCGGATTGACTACCGTCTTGATGGCCGCTTCGACCACTGGCTCCTCGACGAGTTTCAGGATACCAGCTACCTGCAATGGTCCATCATAGAGCCCCTTATCGACGAGGTGATACAGGACGTCTCCCAGCACCGCTCGCTCTTCCAGGTAGGTGACGTCAAGCAGGCCATCTACGGCTGGCGGGGCGGCGACACCCGGCTTTTTGATGACATCCATGAACGCTATGGAGGAACAGAAGATGATCCACGCTCCCTCCACTCCCGGTCCCTCGACGTTTCCTGGCGCTCCGGTGGAGATGTCATCCACATGGTCAACAGCGTCTTCGAAAACACCCTCGCCCTCGAGGCCCTCCAGATGCCCCGCGAAACCATCTCACGCTGGGAGTGGAATCCGCACGAGGTGGCTCCGCCGAACAAAGACCTCCCCGGATACGCCGCCTTCTATGAGCCCATTCCAGAAGAGGGAAATACCGTCAAACGGGAAGACTGCTTTGCCCTGACGCTCGAATTGCTGGAGGAGATCCAACCCATTGCCCGCGGCCTGAGCTGCGCCATCCTGGTGCAGGACAACCGAACCGGTCGCGAAATCGTCGACTACCTGCGGGCTCACACCCGCAGCGAAATTCCGGTGGCCAGTGAGGCTGAAATCAGCCCTGCTCTCGACAACCCGGTCACCCAGGCCCTCCTCAGCCTCATCCGGGTCGCCGCCCACCCGGCAAACCGTTATGCCTGGAGACACCTGACTTTCAGCCCGCTCGCGACCCTCCTTCCCCCCACCCCGGCCGGACTATCGGCCGACGTCCTCGCCTCCCTGCACCGCCGCGGCTACGAGCACACCCTGCGCGCCTGGACTGACCGCTTCGAAAGCGCCGGGATTGCCCTCGACGAATTCGCTGACCACCGCATCGCTGAACTGGCCCTCGCGGCCCGCATGTTCGACCAGACCGCCAACGGTGGTCCGGACCAGTTTCTCCGCTTTGCGGAGAACTACACTGTGCGGGGAGTCACCACCAGCGCCGCAGTGCAGGTCATGACCATCCACAAGGCCAAGGGACTCACCTTCGATACCGTCCTCCTGCCCAGTCTCGATGGAGACTCCCTCTCCATCCCGCGCAGGGACAGCGGACACATCGCAGTCCACCGCAACCGTGACACACGCAACCCGGAGTGGGTCTTTGACATTCCACGCCGCATCATCTCCGATACCGATCCCGTCCTCCACGATTACTGGCAGGACCAGGAGGCCGAATCCGCCTACGAACAACTCTGCAAGTTCTACGTTGGCCTCACCCGCGCCCGACAGGCCAACTATCTCATTGCCCCAAGCCTTCCCGCCCGAAGCAAGAAGCGCAACTTCATCCGCCTCCTGCACGAGACCATCGCACAGGACAACCCTCCCACCGTGGAGATCGGCCAGGCCCGGGCCCTCACCCTCTACGAATCCTCCGGGGATACCGCGAACCCGAAGTGGTTCGAGAACTACAGGTGCGAGCAACCCCCGGAACCACCCGGGAATGAAGAAAGCGCCCCTTCCGGCCTGGAGCCCCGCGTGCATCCGCGCCGCCACATTCCTTCCACTCCCGGATCCGGCAATCTGGGCGGCGGCAGTCTCTTCTCCCGCGAGAGCCATCGTGCCCGCAACCACGGCACCATTGTGCACGCTCTTCTGGAGGATATCGAGTGGCTGGACGACCTTGACCCGCCCGGGAATGTTCCCCGCTGGGAGGAACACCGCCATTGTGCGCCACACCTCTTCGAGACCGCCCGTGAGGAAGTGAGACGCAGCCTCGCCGATCCCTCCTTCGAGGCGGCCCTGAGCCGGCCACGACTCCGGAAAAACGAGACTATCGAATGCTGGCGCGAACGGCACTACGAACTGCTCCGGGAAGGCAACTGGATCTCGGGCATTTTTGATCGTGTCCACGTGAGCTACGGCTCCGATGGCATGGCGCTCCGCGCCACCATCCTTGATTTCAAGACCGACCGGCTGGAGACCGCATCCGATGCCGCTGACGCCACTGAGCACTATCGGCCGCAACTTGAGAGCTATCGTGAAGCCCTCACGCAGCTTCTCGGACTTCCAACTGCGCGGATCACCACCCTCCTCCTCTTCACCAGGCTCCCCCTTGTCATGGAGCTCAACCCTTAACGGCCGGTCCCCATATCACTACTGTCGAAACCGGACGGCTTTTCCGCGTGCTCCAGTCCCCCCGCCCCATCACCCCCACCGACGTCGGCATCCACTACGACCGGCTGGACTGGTTCTACCGCTCCTTCTGGGGTGAACACCTCCATCACGGCATCTGGGAGGCCGGAGACAGCCATTCCGTGGAAGAGGGCACAACCCGCCTCCTCGAACTCCTCCTTGCTCCCCTCGAACCCGGACCCGCCACCCGGATCATCGACATCGGCTGCGGCTATGGAGCCGATGCCCGTCGGATCGCGGAGCAAAGCGGCGCTTCTGTCACCGGCCTCACCATCTCCCGCTCCCAGGCGGAAAGGGCCCGGCGGGGACCGGCTCCGGGCCGCGGAACGGTGCGAATTGAAGAGGGCGACTGGCTCCACAACGACTTCCCCGACCACAGCTTCGATGCCGGCCTGGCCATCGAGTCGCTCGCCCACATGCCGGACAAGGAGGCGTTTTTCGGCGAACTGCACCGCGTTCTGGTACCGGGTGGGCGAACCGCCCTCGCCTGCTGGACCGTCCCTCCGGATCCCTCCACTCTCGAGCACCTGCTTCTCAGGCACCTCTGTCTGGAGGGAACCCTTCCATCCCTCGGCACGGTGGAAAACTACTGTCAGTTTGCTGAGAGAGCCGATCTCGCCGTGATCGCCTGCCGCGATCTAACGAAACTGATTGAGCCGACCTGGCAACTCATCGCGCGGCGGATCCTGCGCGCCCTTCCTCAACCCCGTTTTCTGGGTCCTGCCCTGGGGCTGGCTTTACGCCGTCCCCCGCTGGTCTTCTCCATCCCCGCCATGATCCTCGCCTACCGCACGGGTGCCCTCCGCTATTCCGCCTTCTGGCTGGAGAACCGATCCTGAGTCCTCGCTGACCATCGCCCAGCTCCTACCACTCCACGTGCACGTGCGTCCGGTGTCCCGGTATTCCCGGTCCTCGCACCTCACGCGCTCCCAACTGGCGGCATCTCCTCATGAAACCCTTCACATGGGGGTTCCCCCACCCGACCTTGATCCCATTGATGTAATCGACATCAAAGGCCGCTCCTTCGTAGTGGCGCGACTTGCCGCTATGCGAACCACCTGCGAGCTCCGTCACCCGGAACGACCAGCCGGAACGGGTCAGGTAGTGCATGGCCCACAAGACGCGATTGTCGAGATAGGCTGATCCGCCGGGAGCCCGCTGATAGGAACTGCGGCTTGACCGCTGGCCCCGCTCCGCCTGGCGCATGTTGTCAACGGCAGTGGCATTGTCACGCCGACCGCTTACGTGAAAGTCAGCCAGCCCCACTCTCGGATTACGCAGGAGCGAATAAGCCAGTGTCTGGCGCACCGAAATCGACTGCGAGTCGTTCAACAAGCCGGAGCTGCACCCTCCACTCAGCACGACTCCGGCCAAAACCATGATCGCAATGACCAGAGATGCAGTCCCTCTCACGCGCCTACTCTATCACAGGAACAGCCCTGGTGACAATCCGAGGTGAGCACCTTGATACCGGAAAGATCCCCTGATCCACGGCTTGCCTGACACGCGAAGGGAGTTTACCACCCCGCATGGCCAAGGGATACGACGTCAATCAGGAGCGTAGGCAGGCCCTCTCCCTCTTCGGCAAGGACCTTGCCCGCCGGGCCAAGTCGAAGTGTGAACTGACCCAGGCCAGTGGAGTCCCCCTGCTCACCTATGAGATCCCGCCCGTCCCCAACGACCCCGATTTTGAGCGCTGTCTCCTCATCAGCGAGAACGTCCTGGCACAACTGGAACAACCACGGAGCCTTCGTCCCGGCGAGTGGCGTCATCTCAACGAAGTCATCTGGTCAGACATCCCTGCCGTCCAAGCCATGGCCCTGCGCATCCTCCGCCACCTCGCCCCCGCCGAACCCTGGGCGCAGAACCTCATTGAGGAATCCTACCTCCATCCCGGGGTGGAAGCACTGGCGAACGAGGCCCCCCTGTGAATTCCCCTGAATGAACCACGCCCCCACACCGGGAAAACTGTAAACCAAGCCTTACACCTCCACTCCGAAGAAATCCCGCAGGACATCGCGGTGGACCTGACGTTTAAAGGGCGGAAGCCACTGCAGGTCAAAGAGCGATGGCTTTACCCAGGTGTGGCTCCGAAACTCGCGGGGCTCCTGGTTCACATTGATGGGAGGCGCCCCCTCCTTCAGACGGCAGAGAAAATACGTCTGCGTCTGTCCGTCGAACTTTCCCTTCCTGCCCTTCTTGCCCTTC
>Ga0315316_10002100_pt1 | contig 14240 bp, 14 predicted proteins | sample M160m3416metaG_FD_203702 | JGI IMG/M metagenome (GOLD analysis project Ga0315316, IMG submission 203702) | Ammonia-oxidizing marine archaeal communities from Monterey Bay, California, United States - M1 60m 3416 | ecosystem: Environmental > Aquatic > Marine > Intertidal zone | place: USA...
GAATTGGTTGGAACAAAATTCCCTCCATCTCGATTTTTACTTGGTGTTCTCCATTTGATGTAAACTCTACAGGAATCTTCACAGTTCCTATAGATGTGTGTGTAAGAGGAATTGGTCCGAAGATATTCTGACCATCTTTGATAACTGTAACGGAATAGTCAATGTGTTCTTGAATCTTGTTAAATCCTGGTTTAATCCAGCCTATGTATAATTTTGAAACTTCATTTATTTTTGCTGGAGGATCCACTGATAATCCAATGTTGAGTGTCCCGTTTTCTGATGGTAAGACTTGATCATAATCTTCTGCGCTTTCTGCAAAGGCAGGTGCTAACAACAAAGGAAGTAACATCAATCCTAGAAGATATTTCATAGTGGAAATCTATTTGAATATAATAAAAATGATCTTCTAAAAACTAGAGTAACACCATCGAATCATTAATAGGTGATTTCCGGTTAAAAATGATAATTGTACTACAAAACTTTCTTATTCATTGTATCTGTTCTTGTAACTTTACCATTTCTAAGTGAAGATGCTTTTGGTCATGGTTTAGGTGGTGATGCTGCTCCTCCAATTAGTTTTGAAGGTATGCAAGTTACAATATTTACTCAATTAGATCCTGCTGATATGACTGCAGGTGAAGTTGATTCTGCAAATATTGCAATTCGTTTCTATGATATGTTAACTGATCAAAATTTAGAACAAGTTACCTATCGTGTTGAAGTTTGGCGAAGTGGTGATCTTTTAGCTAGAAATTATTTCTATGATGATGATGGTGAACTAAATGTGGAGGTTAGACCAAAAGGAGATTGCTATGAAGCAAAGCCTTGGAAATGTACTGAATATTATGGAGAGGTACATGGAACTGCAGGTGGATTGTTTGCAAGAGGTGATGGAAGACCGCTTATTGACGGTCCAATCTTTGAAAAAGGTGGATTGTATAATGTTAAAGTTTCAATTGAAGGTGCAACAAGTCCTAGATCATTAGTAGCACAACCACTAAACTTTGATACTTTTGTTAGTGTTGCACAAGATCAAAGCTTCTTTATCAAAACTGCAGAAGCTGCAGAAGTTCCTGTTACAGTAAAAACATACTATGACGATGTAGAAAATTTCAGATATAATCAAAACAATGACGCCATATCATTTGACATGCCTTTTGATTGGACACCTGAATACATTGAATTAGTCCAAATGGTTCACGAAGAGATTCGTGTTCCAAAATCATTTGACCCATACAATACTGAAACATCATTCAAGGGTTATGTAGACGGTGTTGAAGTTGATCAAAGAGTTCTAGTAATGGATCCATATTCATCTGAGACTGAAAATATTGTTCACTTTTTAGTTACAGGAACTGAATTACAAAGAATTAATGAACTCTTAGGAGAATCTCACTATTCATCTAAATCAATGAGTTTTGAATTAGTTCCAGAAGGAACTATTGAGAAAAACTCCTTTGATATGTCATTTGATAATGGTTATAATGCAATCATTGCTTGGGACTCTAAATATGGTGCTGGAGATGAAATTCCATTTGAGTTTTCTTTCTTTGATAATAACGGTGGTCTAGTAAAAGATGTAATCTATGCATTTGGTTTGGTAAATCCACAAGGTGAACAATTCAATTTGGTTACTGGTGATACTCCTGAGCTATTTGTAGGTACAAAATCATTAGAAGGAATTGCTACACATCTGATAACTATACCTGATGATAGCATGTATACTCTGAATTTAGTATTGACTGGTGAAGGTTTCTCTAACTATGATGAATTTTTCCAATCATCACAAATGTTTGAAGTAGGCGTGTCTACAACTAGCTCATTTACACCGACACAATCTACACAAAAATCTGTTAACATTCCTGATTGGGTAAAGAATAATGCTGCATGGTGGTCAAATGGTGAAATTGATGACAATACATTTGCATCTGGAATTGAGTTTATGATAAAACAAGGAATTATTTCAGTACCAACTACATCTAGTGGTGCACAAAATGATAATGCAACCATTCCTGATTGGGTTAGAAATAATGCTGCATGGTGGGCTGATGGACAAATTGATGACAATACATTTGCATCTGGAATTCAATTTTTAGTCAAAGAAGGCATTATTTCTGTTTAGACCTACCTGAAAATTCTTATACAAACCAAACAAACTTTGATTGATTCATGCTTCCATTAAGAGATGAAAATCCACATCCACCAGGATTCAAACCAAAACTAACCATTGCGCTAATCATTATCAATGTTATAGTATTTGGAATTGAAGTTGCAATAACTGGTCAGTTCATTGAATTTTCAAATCGTGAAGCAATGAATATGTTTTTGAATTGGGGTGCAGTTCCTGGATGTGTTACAGGTCAGATTGATGGAATTAACACTGGTGCTGAAATTATTAATTGTCCTGCAATTCCTGAACTGACTCTGATTACTTCGACATTCATGCATGGAGGAATAATGCATCTTGGAGGAAATATGCTGTTCTTGTGGATCTTTGGTGATAACATTGAAGCCAAGTTTGGTAAAGTAAAGTATATTGGAATTTATTTAATGTGGGGCGTTGGAGCTGGTTTGATTCACATTTATGGTGATGCAGGAAGTGGAATTCCTGCAGTTGGTGCATCTGGTGCAATTGCTGGAATTTTAGGCGCTTACTTGGTAATGTTTCCACGAGCTAAGGTTATGACGTTTGTCATGTTAGGATTTTTCTGGAGAATGATGCACATTCCTGCAAAATTCTTCTTACCATTCTGGTTAATCTTTCAAAATTTGTTACCATTCTTTGTAGGTGGCTTTGGTGTAGCAGGTGGTGGTGTTGCATTTTTGGCACATATTGGCGGATTCTTTTTAGGATTAGGCGTTGGTTATTTCTATAAGAAAACCAACAAGTCTGAGACTTATGGTTCTAGATATGGTTACCGTAGAGATGACTGGCGTTAATTCAATCAATTAAATTATCATAGTTACTTTCACAAGTCATGCCGTATGTACACGTATCACTATATCCTGGACGTTCTGAAGAACAAAAACAGGAATTTGCAAAGGCTATCACAAAATCTGCAGTTGAGATTCTAAAAACAAAAGAAGAGCATGTGATTATAGTCTTTGATGAAAACCCAAAAGAGAACTGGTTTCTTGCAGGAAAGCAACTCTAAACTATCTTTTTATTTTAATAATTTTTAGATTAATCATGTCAAAGATTGCACTAGTTCAATTCAAAGCATCAATTGAAAAAGAAAAAAATCTCCCAAAAATTTTAGATTACATAAAACAGGCAGCAAAAAATGGTGCTGATATGGTTACTTTTCCTGAATACATGATGTTTTACACTACATCAAAACAAACAGCAAGAGAAGTTTCACAAGAGGCTGAAACAATCAATGGAGAATTTGTATCTGCTGTTGCAGAATCTGCAAAAGATAATTCAATTAGTATAGTAGGTACAATGTATGAAAAAAGTAGAAAAAAAGATCGTGTATATGATACTTCATTTATCATAAACAAAAAAGGACAGATAACTGGCAAATACAGAAAAATTCATCTTTACGATGCTTTAGGTTTCAAAGAATCTGATAAAATGTCATCAGGTTCAGTAATACCATTACCAACAAAAACTTCTGTTGGGAGAATGGGAATGCTCATTTGTTATGACTTACGATTCCCAGAAATTTCAAGAACATTAGCATCGTCTGGTACTGAAATTCTAGTTGTACCTTCTGCATGGGTAAATGGTCCTATGAAAGAAGAACATTGGCTAACATTAAACAAATCACGTGCAATTGAAAATGGATGTTATGTAATTGCACCAGATCATTTAGGTCATGTATATTCGGGACGAAGTTTGGCAGTTGATCCTTATGGTCGTATATTGCTGGATATGAAAAAGCGTCAAGGAATTGGTTATGTTAACATCTCTTTAGATAAGGTTCATGAAGTTAGAAAAAAATTACCTTTACTAAAAAATAGACGAACAGACATTTACTCTGATTTTAAGATCTAGTCTTACATTTCATGTTAGCACACTGTCTTCTCCACTCTTGTTTTCTTGAATATCTGAAAATTACAGTTGGCCATTGACACTCTGCACATTTAGTTTTTAGAACCTTTAGCATTGCTTTTTGTAAAAGTGGTGCTGATGCTTTACATCCATTTTGATAATTTGTACATCCGATGAATCGTTTCTTTGTTGTATTTGATTTTATTACTGATAACTGTCCTTTATGGCACTCTGGACATTCGCAAATGCCTTCTTTTGGGAAATTTGTTCCTAAAATTATGTATTTTTTTGTCTTTGTAGAAAATGAAACAAATCCCTTTTCATCATAGTATTGATCAATTTCTATCTTAAAATTTTCTATAATTTTTTTAGTTGGCTTTGTTACATTTCTTTTTTCTAATTTCATAATAGAGGCTTGAATCTTTTTTCTCACATCATTTAAGATTGATTCAAGTTTATGAAATTACTTGATCAATTTTTATAGGGACTAGGTCAGCAAATTTTCGTGGAAAGAGAAAGTGTTTGTGTTTTAGGTGGAGGTAGCACAAAATATGGTAAACTTGACGATAGTATCTCTGATATTACTTTACAAGCATCTGTTGGTGCAATTGAAAGTGCTGGAATTGAACCTAAAGAGATTCAAGCAGGTTACATTTCTAATGTATTTGGTGTAGCTGATAAACAGGTTCACTTAGGTCCAGTAGTCATGAGTAATTTAGGAATTTCTGAGTGTCCATCATTATCAATTGAATCTGCATGTGGAAGTGGTTCTGTTTCTTTTAGGGAAGCATTTGCAAACGTCGCTGCAGGATTTTATGATGCTGTACTAGTTACCGGTACTGAAAAAGTTACACATACAGGTACTGATTGGACAACTACTTACTTTTCTTATTGTTCTGATTTTTTTTATGAGGGTCAAGCAGGTGCATCATTTCCAGGTTTATTTGCTTCAATGGCACGTGCATATCTACATGAGTTTGATGCAACTGAAGAAGATCTTGCAAGTGTTGCAGTGAAGAATCATGAAAATGGTGTATTGAATCCTAAAGCACACTTGAGAAAAAAAATTAGTATTGATGATGTAATGAACTCTGCAGTAGTTGCAAGTCCTTTAAAATTGTATGATTGCTGCCCATTTTCTGATGGAGCGAGTTCTGTAATTTTATGTAACGAAAAATTTGCTAATGATCATTCAAAAGACTATGTCAAAGTAATTGGGTCGGGTCGTGGAGGTTCTCCTGCAGCATTACAAGGACGTGAACAATTAACAACTATTCCAAGTACAAAGATTGCGGCAGCAGCAGCATACAAAATGGCTGGAATTACTGCCAAAGATATTGATTTTGCTGAAGTTCATGATTGCTTTACTGTTGCAGAAGTAGTTGACACTGAAGATTTGGGTTTCTTTGAGAAAGGTACTGGCGCAACAGCTGCAAGAAACGGTGATACTGAATTAAATGGTTCAATTTCTATTAATCCATCCGGCGGTTTAAAATCAAAAGGACATCCAATTGGTGCAACAGGTGTTGGCCAAGTTGTTGAAGTATTTGAGCAACTAACAGGAAAATCTGGTGAGAGAACCGTTAATGACGCAAAAATTGGATTGACACAAAACTTTGGTGCTACTGGAGCAAGTTGTGCAGTTCATGTATTCCAAAGTGTGTAAATTGTCTGCAAAACCTGAATTTATAGATGCGGCAAAGGCTGGTAATGTTCTTGCCAGAAAGTGTACTAAATGTGGTGAGTTACATTTGGCAACTGTTTATTATTGTAAAAAATGTGGAAACAAAGGATTTGAAGATTCGGTTCTAAAAGGAACTGGGAAAGTTGTCACATATACCATAATGACTGTACCTCCTGCAGGATTTGAAGACTTAGCTCCATATGCTTGGGTTGTTATGGAATTAGATGATTCAGGCATTAGAATATCTGGATTTCTAGGCAAAATAGATACTCCTGAAGATTTACCAATTGGTACTCCTGTCAAAATTATGGGTTTTGACGAACGTGGAATAGTCTTAGAAAAATAGTAAATCAATTTTATTGAATTTATTAAAAAAAATTTTCACAATTTTTAATTGCTGCCAAAAACTGTTCTATTATGTCCGTAGAAATTATTTGTGGAAAATGTGGAGAAAAGATCTCTACAATGAAAATGTTGAAGTCTGTTAAAGATGTTCTAAAACATTACAACAACAAGTGTCCATCATGTAATCAAACTCTATCAACATCAGAATTTTCTTTAGATGTTGAAGAGAAATGATCTTTTTTGATCCATGTACTAGTAACAAGAACCCTTATTAGCTAATTTTTTTTTACTAGTTTAATGGGGAAGCAAGATGCAGGATTTGAAGAAGAATTAGAATTAGATGTGGATGTTGGCGTTGATGACGATGATCTAGAACTAGAAATAGATGATAATTCTCCAGGAGATGGTCGTCTACAATCCACATCGAAACGTGTTAGAATGATCTTCTCTGTTATGGCTAGTCCAAACAGAATTGATATCTTAAGAATCTTAAATTCCAAAGGTCCTTTGACTTATTCTGAACTAAAATCTTTGGCTGGATTTAAATCAAAAAAAGAAAGTGGTAAATTTGCTTATCATCTGAGAAAACTTCTCAGACAGTCTCTTGTTGCACTAAATAAATCTGAAAGACGTTATACTATCACAAATCTAGGAAAATTAGTTCTAAGTCTAGCAAGACAAATTGAAGAACGATCTATCATAGAAAGTGGAAAAATGTATGTTAGAACATCACATGACTCCATTGAGGAATTTAATTCTGATAAAATCATTCAATCATTGGTTCGAGAAGGAAGTCTTCCACTTGAATTATCACAAAAAATCACTGAAGAAGTAGAAAATAGAATCTATAAATTTCAAACAACATATCTTACTGGTTCATTAATTCGTGAAATGGTTAATAATGTTCTATTAGAGCATGGTCATGAAGAATATCGAAATAAACTTGCAAGACTTGGAATGCCTGTATTTGAAGTCCAAGAAATGTTCACAAATGTCGAAAATATCCGAAATGGTGTTGAAGATGTACTCTTTACTAGTGGAAAAAACACACTAGCTGAATATTTACTCACAAACACATTGCCAAAAGACATAGCAGATTCTCATTTATCTGGAGAATTACATATCTCAAATTTGGGTTTGTGGTCACTAATTCCCGATACTATATTTCTAAATCTCAAAGAACTAATTGAAGAAGGAATTGATCTAAAGGGTAAGTGTCCTGGTGTTACACGAGTTTCTGCACCAAAGACACTTGATGACTTGTGTACGTTATTACCAATGATATTCAATCTAGTATCAAAAGAATCTTCACAAGAAGTAGTAATTGATGATCTAGCTACAGTACTTGGTAAATTTTCAAAGAATACATCTGATATTGAAAAGATGCTTGTAGATGTTTTTACAATGTCATCTACATCTACCAGTCTAGATAAATCCTCAACTATTCTATCATTTAGAATACAACTTTTAAGCGACAAAAAATTAATTAATACAATTTTCTCAGCATACAATACTTTTGTTAAATCTACGCCTTCGCCAAAAATTGGTTTAGTTGTTGATTACGAAAAAGGAAAAGTTGCAGATCATTCAGAAATACTTGCACAAACTGTATCACTTGGAGGAAATATAACATTCTCAAAAGGCATGTGCTCAACTAACGCAATACGAAATTCTAATAAAACTTCTGAACCATCAATAAAATTAGGATCATTATCTATAAACCTCCCACGTTTAGCACTTGAATCAAGTAAAGATGAAACTTACTTCAGAGCTAGACTTGTGTTACTAATGAAACCTGCAATTGCTGCAATGGCAACTCGTAAAAAGGATGTATCTGATCTAATCAGACGTGGTGTAAATCCAATACTTGCAGAAAAAACACAATTCATGCAAAAAAATAATTCTTCCTTAATTCTTAATCTAGTTGGACTGAAAGAAGCAGTATACAAAATACTTGGACACAAAGAAGACAAAATAGGAAAAGAAATTTTAAACAAGATTCTACAAACCGCAGTTGATATTGCACATAAAAAAGGTCAGGAAATGGATGTTGATGTTTCTATTGCGATGGTTGATAGTGATAATTTAACACGATTTGTTATACTCGATAGTGAAAAATATGGTAAAAACTCCATTATGGATGTCTTAGATGGCGATCTTTATTCTCAAGGATTAGAATTAAATTCTGCAGAACTTGATAAATTAACTGCTAAAAGTGAGATCATATCTGACTATAACAAAATTTCAAAAATATTGAATGGTGGTTTACTTATAAAATTACCATTTGATGCAAAAACAAAGAATGTAGATATCAAAAAAGCACTTGAGAAAGCATCTTCGCTAATTTCGTCATTTAAGCCAATTAAAAATAAGAACTAGTATTTCCTAGACACAAAAAATAGAGTTTTGTTTCACTTTTTGTTGTTCTACTAATTTTAAGACGAAATTCGTCTCGATCATTGTTGGATCTAATGATCAAATTATCGTTTCAACATTTACACTACCAAAATCACTAAAACGAAACTTTTCGTACCGTTGTGAATTTTATTTACCCATTGTTGAAAAATTAATCCCCAAAGAGTTTTTTAGCTCAATTGTTTAAGATGTTCTTGGGGATTATAATTGGTTGAAAATTCACAGATAGAGTCATCTTTCGCGGAAATCCGAAAGAGAAATGGCAACACAACAAAGTTTGATCAGGATAAAATTACAAATGCGATCTATAAAGCATTACTTGCAACAAGTGAAGGTGATCGTGATCTTGCACAAACCCTAACAAATGGAGTTCTAAACAAATTATCATCTCAAGGATTTGGCACTGAAAACCCACCAAGCGTTGAAGATATTCAAGATATGGTGGAATCAACCTTAATAGAACAGGGACATAGTGAAATTGCAAAATCATACATTTTGTACAGACATGAAAGACGAAAAATTCGTGATGAGAAGATGAAAGTTCTCAATACGAAAATCCTAGATCCTGTTTCGAAAGACTTTGATCTTAACTGTCTTCGAGTGTTAGCATCTAGATATCTCTTCAGAAATAATAAAAATGAGATTACTGAAACTCCAACTCAATTATTTGAAAGAGTTGCAGTTTTAATTGGAATTGGTGATCTCTTACATGATTCATCTATTTTCAATGCAGCAGGAAATACTCCACAAAATATTGAAGAAGCAAAAGAATATCTTACAAAATTAGATCAATTCAATTACAAATTCAAAATCGATGAATACTATCTAAACCAATATCATTTTAGGGGTTTAGTAAATGGGTATATTGATATTGCACAAAAAGGTCAGGCAAAGATTAGCTTTAAAGATCTATTAACAAAACTTGCAGCAAAACAATTTACTGATTATGGTGCAAGAATTACTGAGTACTTTGATTTAATGGTAAACCAAGTCTTCTTACCAAATTCACCTACTATGATGAATGCTGGTGGTCGTCTTGGACAACTGTCTGCATGCTTTGTATTGGGAATGCCTGATGACATGGGAAAAATTATGAAGACAACATCTGATGCAGCATTAATTTTCAAATCAGGTGGTGGTGTTGGAATTAACTATTCAGAATTAAGAGAAGAAGGTGATATTGTTGCATCCACATCTGGTGTTGCTTCCGGTCCTGTATCATTCATGAATATCATTAACACTGTTACTGATGTCATTAAACAAGGAGGAAAAAGAAGAGGTGCAAATATGGGAATCATGGATGTATCTCATCCAGATATTGAGAAGTTCATTACTAACAAAACAGAACCTGGTGTTTTAGAGAACTTTAATGTCAGTGTTGGAATTTGGGGTGACTTTTGGAGTGCACTTGTAGATAGTGAAGATGGTGCATACACACTACGAAGTACTAGAGATGATAGTCCAGTACGTGAAATCAACGCACATCATTTGGTTGATCTTATTGCTACATCTGCATGGAAAAGTGCAGAACCTGGTTTAATTTTCTTTGATCTAATTAACAAATACAATGTATTTGCAAAAGCACGTGGTGGACCACTTCGTGCAACAAACCCCTGTGGAGAACAAAGTCTCTATCCTTACGAATCATGTAACTTAGGGTCAATCAATTTAGCAAATCTCACAAAACGAACAGTAGATGGCCAATACGAATTTGACTGGCAAAAATATGAAGAAATTGTTAGAAAGACAACTCATTTCCTAGACAATGTAATTGATGTAAATCATTACCCGGTTCCAGAGATTAATGTTGCATCAAAAGAATCACGAAGAATTGGTCTTGGTGTGATGGGTGTTGCAGATCTATTATACAAACTACGAATTCCATACAACTCCAAAGAAGGTTATGAGTTTATGGGCAAACTATCTGAAGCATTATCATATTATTCAATGGAAGAAAGTGTTGCTTTAGCACAATCTCGTGGAGCATTCCCACTTTGTTCGAAGACGGAATATCCAGAAGGTAAAATTCCAATTGCAGGCTATTATGAAAAATCAAAACAAAGACATTATTATGATTGGGATGCTCTAATTGGAAAAATTCAGAAACATGGAATCAGACATGTTCTTACAACAACTGTCGCACCAACTGGAACATTATCTATGTTAGCAGATTGTTCAAATGGAATGGAACCAACATTTGCTCTTGTATTTGAAAAACGTGTTACTGTTGGAAGATTCTTTTACACAAATAAAATATTTGAAGAAGTTCTAAAGGAAAATGGTCTTTACAGTGAGGAATTATTAGCAAAAGTTGCTGATAATTATGGTTCAGTTAAGGGAATTGATGAAATTCCAGAATGGATCCAGAACATCTTTGTTACTGCAATGGATATTCATTGGACTGATCATTTAATGGCTCAGGCAGTGTGGCAAGACTGGATTGGAAATGCAATTGCAAAAACAATCAATATGCCAAATGATGTTTCTGCAGAAGATGTCAAAGCAGCATATTTGTTAGCACATGAATTAGGTCTAAAAGGAATTACTGTTTATCGTGATGGTTCAAGGCACAAACAAGTTCTTCACATGACAGGTGAAAATTCTAAAAAGACCTTTGAAGTCACAGCAACTGATTACCTGCATGATTACATTACAAGTAATATCAAGAACCCTTACATCCTAAAACAAATTAATGATGCACTGAAAGTAACTACTCCGCAAGAACTTCCTAAAGAAAATCATATTATGGCAGAACCTGAAATTGAAGAAAAACTATGTCCAACGTGTAAAAATAATCTAGTTTTAACTGAGGGGTGTCACATCTGTATTGAATGTGGATATAGTGGATGTACATCTGGATAATAAAATAACAACATTTTAGAATACAAACTATTCCCAACTAGTGTTGAATAGTAAATTTATTGGAATTGTAATCCTAATTGTTGCAATTGGCGCTTCATCTGCCTATTTTTTAACCAAAAATGATTCAGTTAATACTGAATCATCAACAAGTGAACCAATTTATCAAAATGAAAAGATTGGTTTGGTGATTAATACAATAAATCCTCCACAAAGTATTACAGATATTGAAGATGCATACAAAGTTGCATCCACATCTGGAGTGGGACGAACAAATCTCTACATACATTGGGATCAACTTGAACCAGAAAAAGGAAATTTTGATTGGCGGGTTACAGATATCATGATGAAATTAAATGGAAAATATAATCTCAACACAACATTATACTTTTCAGTAATTAATGCAGATAGATTGGGACCATTTCCATTATGGATGGGAAATCAACTGCTTGGGAAATCACTTGAAGATAATACTATTCGTGTTTTAGATGAAATTCTTTCTAGGTATGAAAATATTGATTATGTAATATTTGGAGCTGACATTGATTATCATTTACAAAGAGCATCTGCAACAATTCCAATTTATGAAGAATTTTTCAATAATGTCTCATCAGAAATTAAATCAAATCACCCTAATGTAAAACTCGGTAACAGTATGTCACTTGAAAACATCATAAATAAAGACATGATTCCAGGTGGGGCATTTGAATTAACTCCTAAATTAGCAATGGGTGATTTCATAGCTTTTTCATACAAACCTACTGATGTAATTGGTGATATTAATAGAACCCCTCGAGAAGCTATCAAAGATTTTGAAAAGACTCTTGAAATATTTCCTTCACAAAAATTAGCATTTTTTGAAATTAGTTGGAGCACATCTGATTTTGTAAATGGAAATAATCAAGATCAAGAGCAATTCATAAAATCTAGTTTAAACTTTTTTGAAGAAAACGAATCTCAAATAGAATTTTTTACAATATCGAGATTATTTGATAAACCCAAAGGAAGTTGTACACCAGAGGATATAGAGAATGTAAGTGGTTCTGGTTTCCAAAGTAATTCATTTCGTTTAGAGAGAGCTGACGAATATTTCTGTAATTCAGGATTAATAGATGAAAATCAACTTACAAAACCTTCATGGGCACAATTAAAAACAAACATTCCTCAATAAACAAATGCTTACCATAATCTTGGCAGAATCATCACTTGAATTAGTACCACGTCAAATGCACAATCATCCTTCTGTTACGTCATATTCTAAAAAATTTAAAAAAAATCCCTCAAACACTCTACTCGATAATTCTTGGCATTTTGGTGCTATGAAAGGACTTGATAATGAAATTAAACGTGGAAGGCCTGATATTATACATCTAACATTATTGTCAATTTGCACATCACCTGCTTTTCATGAAAATAAAATCAAAGTATTTGTTCATACTGTTAATGATGAAATAATTTCAATTAACAATAACACTCACTTACCAAAATCCTATCATAGATTCCAAGGATTGATGGAAAAACTATTTCTTACAAAAAAAATTGTATCTGAAGATAAAATTCTAATGGAAATAGAACTCTCCACTTTACCTCAATTAGTATCAAAAATTAAACCTACTAAAATAATTGGATTCACAACTAAAGGTAAAAAAACAACTTTTGAAAAATTAATTACACAAATGGAGGAAGGTTCTTGTATTCTAATAGGCGGATTTCAAAAAGGTCATTTTAGTAAAGAAACTGAAAAAATCATAGAACAATCATTTTCGATACATGATTCTTCTTTAGAAGCACATCTTGTTGCAAGTAGACTTGTTTATGAATACGAAAAAACCATTTTTATTTAGGTAAATTTTTTTCAATCTTTATGCAGTCATAGTATAGCCTGGTTAGTATTCGGGGTTTCCAACCCTGTGACGCGGGTTCGAATCCCGCTGACTGCATCTATTGATTTATTTCTAAACAATTCAATACATTATATTATGAAAAGCTCCAAAAAACAGATTGCTACACAACGTATACAAATTCTATTTCATAATGCATTATCTAATGCAAAAAATAATCCTCGATTAGCTGAAAGACAGGCTGAAATTGCCAAAAAAATTAGTATGAAATTTAAAATTAAAATGCCATTTGAAGTTAGTTCAAGTTTTTGTAAAAATTGTAAAAAATTCATTGCTCCTGGGATTGCATCAAAAATTCGTCTTGGCTCAAAACCAAAATCTATACGAATAACATGTTCATACTGTAATCACACATATCGTAAGATAATTTCTCAATGATTTATAAGGCGATTATCGAAATTTTTTGCAATGGCTAAAGTTTATGATGTACCTCAACAGGAATTTATCTCAAGACTTACTGAGATACTAAAAAATGAAGAAATTCCTGCACCTGTTTGGTCATCTTTTGTCAAAACTGGAGCACATGCTGACAAACCTCCACAACAACCTGATTGGTGGTATACTAGATGTGCATCAATAATGAGAAAAATCTATCTTCATGGTCCTCTTACTGTAAATGATCTTAGAACAATTTATGGGGATGGAAAACGCAAAATGTATTATGGCGCACGTCATCATCGAGATGCAAGTGGTGCTATAATTAGAAATGCAATTCATGGATTGGAAAAATTGGGGTATGTTGAACAAGTAGAAAAAAAAGGAAGGGTTGTTAGCCGTCAAGGAATGCAAAAATTAGATAAACTTGCAACAGAAATTTTAGGTGAACTTATACAAAAAACACCAAAACTAAAAATCTACACCTAGTGTTTGACATGAGTGAATCTGGATCTAATGCAAATAATCAACCAAACGAAGATCAAATCAATGCACAAAAAGATATGTTGTTAAAACAACTTCTTAGTTCTGAAGCTAGATTGAGATTAAATAATGTCAAAATGGTAAAACCTGAATTAGCAAACATGGTCGAAAATTATCTATT
>Ga0315316_10002101_pt1 | contig 14239 bp, 13 predicted proteins | sample M160m3416metaG_FD_203702 | JGI IMG/M metagenome (GOLD analysis project Ga0315316, IMG submission 203702) | Ammonia-oxidizing marine archaeal communities from Monterey Bay, California, United States - M1 60m 3416 | ecosystem: Environmental > Aquatic > Marine > Intertidal zone | place: USA...
GGAAGCAGCGACGGCGGGGCCCATCTGGCGACCTTCGTGGGCGCCGACTACACGACACGCCTGATCTCGGAGTGGGTGCCCGACCTTTTGAGCCTCGAGGAGGCGGTCTACCGGCTGACCGGTATGCCGGCGACGGTCCACGGTCTGCGCGACCGTGGCTTCGTCCGCGAGGGCGCCTACGCCGACCTCGTGCTCTTCGATCCCCACAAGCTCGCGGCGGGAGAGAGCTACCTGCTCCAGGACTTCCCGGCCGACAGCGCTCGCTACGTCGTCGACGCCGAGGGCTACGCCGCGATCGTCGTGAATGGCGCCCTCACCATGGACCACGGCAAATACACCGGCGCCACCTCGGGAACGGTGCTTCGCGGGGCCTGACGTCGGCCAGCGATCCGCGGGTCACCCGCGAGAGCGATGCCGATCGCTGGCGCCAATGGCGTCTATGCGGCGGTGCGAAGCCGTGCCCGGGCGCCTCGTTCGAACTCGGCTGACCCCTTCGGCGCACCAGCCCGGAAGTCGCGGCCACCGCGTGCCGTCGGATGCTCCGCGCCGCCGATACGCAGCGCAGCCTCGCCCGAAGGGCAACGCGGGCGCGCCGGACCGGCAAGTCGCCGCGACACGTAGGCAACGTTGATGGCAGGGGGGAATCTTACGGACACAACCCAGAGGGGGTCACCACTCGGTCTCATGAACAGGGCTTTCAGCAGCCTCTTCATGAGAGGACCCGATGCCGTCATACAGCTGCCTTTCAAGATTCGCCCCGCTCGCCGCGTTCGTTCTGACCTCTCTCCTCGCTGCCAACGCTACTGCCACCAGTGTGACCTACTCGCCGCAGATCGATTTTCGGAACGCGACGATCTGGTCCTCCGCCGATCATGACCTCAGCTTCTCTGGGCAGCAGGCCGGCCTCTCGATCGAATTGATCCCGACGGGCAGCGACGCCACGCTCTGGTGGGACGACGAGGATGGCATTGGCATCCGCAGCGACGCCTACGAGAACGACGAGATCGAAGCCGACGAGAACCTGCGGGTCGTCTTCACCGGGCAGGTCACGCTCGACGCCATCTACCTCTCCGACCTCTTCCACGAAGGGGGCTACGACGAAAAGGGCCAATACCGCATCAACGAAGGACCCTGGGTGCACTTCGACGCGAGCACCCTTCCGGCGAGCAACGGCAACGGCGAGCGCCTGATCCACTTCGACGTCCCGACCGGAAGCGTCGAAACGATCGACTTCATGGCCCCCGGCCGTATCGGGCTCCAGAATCACGAGTTCGCTCTGATGGGCCTCGACGCGAGGCCGAGCCCGAACGTCGTTCCGGAGCCCGGCACCGCCGTGCTCCTCGGCCTGGGACTCGCGGCGCTCTCGGGGCGATCACGACGACGCTGAGAACGTCGGACGCTCTCCCCGCCGTGGCTCTTGTGGACTTCTCGGAAAGCAGGAGCGGCGGCCAGGTTCGCACGGCCGACACCGCCTTCTCATCCGACTTCCCCCTCCACTCGCCATTCTGGATCGTAAAATCGCGGAATCTCTCGGTCCGCCGTGCTAGGCGACGGGATGACATGCGGAGACGCATGAATTCGACCCTGAATCGCATCTCGAAGCCCTCGAGAACCGTCGGCTCGACCGACGTCAAGGTCTTGCTCGACCGGCCGACAATCTAGCCGGTGGCGAGATAGGCGCAGCGTTCGCCCAGATAACCCGAGCCGCCGCAATACCGTTCGTCCTGGATCTGGAGAAGGATCCCGTCGGGGTCGGTGAAGTACAGCTCGGGGGTCCCACCGGGAGCCCCGCCCCGATCTGGCATTCGCATCGTGACGTAGGTAGAGAGCGGCGCGACGGGTGCGCCGATGGGATCCTCGCGCGGCTGCAGGCCGGCGTCGGCCAAGCGTGAGGTCACGTCTTCGTGCTGGAAGCCCTCCATCGTGACACACGCGTGGTGAATACGAGGTCGGCCGATCCGGCCGCCGCCATCGACGAACGCGAGCAGTTGCCCGGCCTCCCCCGCGTCGAGGAGCGGCAGGTCGCCCTGCGTCTTCGTGATCGGGAGGTCGAAGACCTGCTGGTAGAACTCGATGCTCCGCGAAGCGTTCGAGACGAAGATCGAGAAGTGGTTGATCCCTCGCAAGGCGATCCGCCCCGGGCCACTCTGGGGCGGCGGCGGCGCTTCGCAGCGCTCGCCCGTGACGCCACCCCCCCCGCAGTAGAGCGGGTCCTGCAGTTGGACGATGAGCCCATCGGGATCGAGGAGATAGAGCTCTGACGTGCCCTCGGGAGCACCGCCGTGGGCGGCGTCTCGGCTGCGCGCGAAGGTATGCAACGCGGAAAGGCTCTCGCCGGTCTTGGCCTGCGGTAGACCGTGCGCCGCGAGGCGGGCGGTGACCGCCGAGGCCTCGAACCCAGGAACGCCGAGGCCGAGGTGGTGCAAGGTCGGCGCGCCGCCGGGAGGGACCGGCGTCAACGCCATGAACTCAGGGCCTTCTCCGATCTGGAGGCAGACGGTCTCGCCTTGCCGGGCCTGGACCTGCATTCCAAACAGCTTCTGGTAGAACGCGAGGGAGCGAGCCACGTCGGAGACGTGGAGTGTCATGTGGTTGAGCCCGCTCACGCCGATCGGCGGGGCGGCTTCGCTCTTCGCTCCGAATGCGGGAAACGTCGCGAGCGCGGCCGCAGCGCCCAGGAAGCGGCGGCGGGTCAGTCCTCGGTGGGCCTTCGCGGTCACGCGTCTCTTCCTCTTGCTGTCTCTTCCTCTTGCTGTCTCTTCCTCTTGCTGTCTCTTCCTCTTGCTGTAGGCGTTAGTCGATGGCGAGGCGCGGTGGTCGGGGTCGCCCCTTGCCGCCGTAGCTCTCCCGATAGGAGCCCACCGACGTGTTGGCGCTCCCGATGCCGCCCATGAAGGTCTTGTAGCCGAGCAGATCGCGGAGCCGCTCCGGGAAGTCGCGGACCTCTTCGATGGGGATGGAGCGGAACCAGTTCGTATAGGGCCGGATCCAGCCCGCGTGATAGGAGACCTGAAGGCCGAGCCGCCACTGGTCGGAGTGGTTGTCGGAGGCGCCGTGGAACAGCGCGTGGTCGAAGAGCAGCACGCTCCCGGGCGCGAGCTCCGGCTGGATCGTTTTCTCGAGTCGCTCCGAATCCTGATTGAAAAGGAGGTCGAGCGGCTCGCGGTGGCTCCCGGGCAGCAGACGCGTGCCTCCGGTCCTTTCGCCGAACGGGGTGACCACCCACATCGCCGTGCAGCCGATGACACGTTCGTGGGGTCTGGACAGCGGGACCAGCGCGTCATCGGGGTGTAGCGGCTGGATGGTCTTCTGGTTTGGCTTCAAGTCGATCCCCGAAAACGTCGACAGCAAGAAATCGGGGCCGAGGATCCCTTCCACGACCTCCGTCACCACGGGATCGATGGGGACGTCCCAAAACATGGGGTCGATCTGGAGGAGCCCCGCAGTGCGGTAGAAGGAGCTGTCTTCCTCGGTCTCACCGGGCTCGAGGGGGAGCAAGCTCTCCTGCTCGACCCGGCGGACGGTCTCGCGAAACGCCTCTGCCCGGTCGGCTGAGAACACCCCTTCGAGGATCGTGAAGCCGTCGTCCTCGATCGCCTTGAGGTGAGTTTGAAGCTCTTCCGAGTCCATTCGTGATCCCCGCTGTAGTCCGTCTGCATCCAGCATAGCAGGGCCGGTGTCCGCGAGGTCGCCCTAGCCTCCGGTCTCACCCGTGGCCTGGAGCACGTTCGCGGGGCTCCCCAGCGTATGGGCGATCCCCGACGGGAAGGAGAAGGCACGCGCGATGGGCAGGGCCCACGTCGCGATCGTGGCACTCCGGATCAGCCCTCTGGAACCGGCGGCGGCGTCCCCGTAGGCCGCGTCGGCTCCGATGCTCATCGTCGTGGTGCCGGGATTCAGAGCGACCTTCTCCACGACTTCTTGACCGACAGCGCCCGCTACGTCGTCGTCGCCGAAGGCGGCGCCGCGATCGTCGTCAACGGCGCCCTCACCATGCACCACGGCGAATACACCCGCGCCCCCTCTGGAAGCCTGCTTCGCTGGGCCTGACATCGAACAGCGATTCTCTAGGATCTCTTGATCGATGAGACACTACCCGCGCGCTCAAAACTATCCCGATCTCGATCAGATCTACTCCCAATGCAGCGGTCCCGATGCACTCCGCACCGCTGAGTTCGTTGCGGACGCGATGGGCCTCCGCTCCGACTGGCGCCTCATCGACATCGGCATGTTCCGGGGCGGGCAGACGTGTTCTCTGGCCCGCGAGTACGGATGCCAGATCGTCGGCGTGCCGGATCTCAAGTTCGCCGGTTCTTCTTTCGATGCGGCATATTCGACCACGGCCTGAGCGACCGCGGTGAGCGGACACAAGCACCCGCCGGCGGGGAGTCCCCATGCGCGTGACCGAAGTCGGATACCTGAACACGGAATGGAAATATCGCGCTGAGCGCCCGAGAATCCTCTCCGGCGCCACCCGCCGAGCGAACACGTCGCCTCGAGGCGTCGAGATACACGATGCGCGCCCTCTCGACCGTGCTGGGCGCCTCGACCTCGACGTCAGCGGCTTCATCCGCGCAGAGCATCGCGCGTCGATTACGGACTTTCGCGAAACGACGCAGGTCCAAGACGAGTACATCCCAGAGATGTCCGCGCTCCTCCGACACCTCACGGGGGCGGATCAGGTATTTGCCTACCCCTTCGCACCGATTCGGAGCGAGAACCCCGAATTCTTCTTCGGCGCCTACTCGCTCTATATGCATTGCGACTACGCGCTGAGCGTCGAGGCGAAGCGGATCCGTGAAGTGCTCCAGAGGCACGAAAGCCCCCTCGCGCAGGACGCCAAGGGCTGGCACTTCGCGTGGTACAACCTCTGGCGCCCGATCGATCACGAGGTCCAGAGCCGCCCCATCACGATCATGGACGCGTCGACGCTCGCCCCCGAGGACGTGGTCGAGTACCGGCCGACCGATGACGAGATCGCCTCCATGCCCGTCTTCAACGAAGAGCAGCGCCTCTATTACTTCCCCCGCATGCAGACCGACGAAGTACTCGTCTTCAAGCAGATGGATACGCGGCGCGATCGCGCCCAGGTATGCCCCCACACATCCTTCGACGACCCCGAGTCGCCCGCCGATGCCCTGCCGCGCCGGAGCATCGAGATTCGCCTGATGTGTGCCTTCGCACCAACCTCTTGAACGCCCAAGTCGGATTACGGCGGACTCGACGCCTCGCCCATCGAGAAGGCGGGCCACCGCCCCACCCCGCTCCTCTCCTCACCCCGCGCCCGGTCCCCGCTCCGGCTCGATCCGATCGGAACGCGGATCTTCATCTCAAAGCGATGGCGTCTGGGTCCCGTTTTTCGCGGACTCCAGGGAATCTCACGCGAGAGGCCGGTCGCCCTTCACCGTGACCCGATAGCCCTGGCGCACTTCCGGGTAATAGTCCCATACCGCAAGATGCTGAACGCAACGGTTGTCCCACACGGCGATCGAGTCGGGCTGCCAGTGGAAGCGGTATTGGAAATCGGGCTTGGCGGCGTGCTGGTAGAGGAAGTCGAGCTGCGCGCGACTTTCGGCGGGTTCCAGACCCTCGATATGGGTCGTAAATCCATCGTTTACATAGAGCGCACGGCGGCCGGTCTCGGGATGGGTGCGCACGACGGGATGCGAGGAAACGGGGTAGCTTCTGTCGTCCCCGCGCGGCTTGGCGGTTAGGCCGTAGCGCTGGGTGTAGACGCGCTCGCCAGAGTGGACGGCGCGCATTGGAGTGAGGAAGCGCTGCATGGGATCCGAGAGCGCCTCGAATGCGGCGTACATGCTCGCGAAGAGGGTATCCCCTCCGGTCGGCGGTACGATCTCCATGCGCAGGATGCTCGCTGAGGGGGGCTCGAGGTCGCAGCTGACATCGGTGTGCCAGTGGTAGCCGGCGATCTGCTTGGAATCCGCATCCGTTCGCACGCAGAGGACCTCCGGATGGTCGACGTCAGTCGGAGCGGCCGGGTGGATATGCAGCTCGCCGAATCGCTGGCCCAAGGCTTTCTGCTCTGCGCGGCTGAGCTTCTGCCCTCGAAAGAAGAGCACCTGATGTTCGAGCCAGGCGTGCCGGATTTCTTTGAAGCTGCGGTCATCGAGCCGAGCGAGATCGACACCCGAGACCTCGGCTCCGAGCGCCGGGCTCAAGCGTTCGACCCGGATCGTTTCGTAGGCCATGGCGTTCTCCCGATTCGCTCCGTTCGGCCTATCATACACGAACCGCGCCCCGACAGAGGCGGCGCGCCGTGAGCGTGACGCCGCGCGAAGTATTTCACGGCTGGCGCATGGTCGGTGTCGCCTTTGCGATGCAAGCCGTGGGAACCGGCGCGACGCTGCATGCCTTCGGTGTTTTCGTGAAGCCCGTGGCCGAGGAATTCGAGGCGTCGCGGCTGCTCACCGTTCTGGGACCCGCAGCGGCGGCCCTGGTCGGCGCCCTCGTGTCGCCCTTCCTCGGTCGTTGGCTCGATCGCGGTGCCGCGCGCGTGATCATCGTGACTGGCGCCCTGGTGATGGCGCTGGGATTCGGGCTGCTGGCACTCGCGCCCTCCGCGCTCCTTTTCGGCGTGACCTGGGCGACGTTCGTGGGACTCGCCACCGTCCTGCTCGGTCCGATGACTGCCTCCAAGCTCGTGACCAGCTGGTTTACGCGACAGCGAGGCCGGGCCTTGGGGATCTCGACGATCGGGAGCTCGCTCGGCGGATTCGCATTTCCGCCGCTGGCGGCCTGGGGAATCGCAGTGGCGGGATGGCGGGGCGCGTTCTTTGCCTTCGCCGTCGGTGTCGCCCTGGTCTTCGCTCCCTGTGCATGGCGCTTCGTCGTCGACCGGCCGGAACGGATCGGTCAGCACCCCGACGGCCTGCCCGTAACGACCCAGGCGGCTATCGGCGGCGAGTCCTCCGAATCGGCAGACGAGCGCGAATGGACGAACCGGGAGATCTTGCGAAACGCCAACTTCTGGTCGATCACCTTGAGCGTGGGGCTCGTCTTCGGAGCAACGGGCATGATCGTCATGCACCTCGTCCCCTTCGCGACGGACCAGGGCATCTCCGTGACACGCGCCGCGTGGATCCAATCGACCTATGCGGCGAGCGCGGCCGCGGGCAAGTACTTCTTCGGTCGCATCGCAGATTCGATTCCGCTGCGCACGGCGTTTATCAGTGCCATCGCGCTCCAGACCATCGGGTGGAGCGGGCTGCTCTTCGACCCGGGGGCGGGACTGCTGACAGCCATCGCCATCGCGCTGGGCCTGAGCGCTGGAGGACGCCTCCCGGTGTGGAGCGCGATGCTGGCCGCGGTGTTCGGGGTGCGCTCGTTCGGTCGCGCGATGGGACTCATGGGACCCATGATGCTGCCGGTGGCCTTCGCTGGCCCCCCGCTCGCGGGCTACGTCCACGATCGCACCGGGAGCTACGAGCTCGGGTTCCAACTCGGCGTCGTCGTATTGCTCGCGGCGATCGCGGCCGCCTTCACCCTGAGATTGCCAAAGCACGCGGCGTAGCGAGCTTCCGTCTCACGAACTTCCTTCGTCTTGCGCGTCTCGCCCCCAGGAAGCGGCTGCTGAGCCGGTCAGCGCTGACTCTTCAGCATGCCGACGACGAACGAGAGCTCAGCAGCCGGGGCTGCGTGTCCTCTTTCGAGGACCCAAGGGCGGTCAATGCGAACAGCCGTCCGCCTGCAATTGGCCGGGCATAACTGTTCACTTCCCACACAGCAAGCACGCTCAGACCGACGAGGGTCTCCGGCCAGCCAAGCCCACGAGGCCGAGCCCAAGAAGGAGGGCAGTGCTGGGTTCAGGGACGACCGAGACGTCGTAGGACATCTCGTCGTAGTAGAAGCCACTGTGGGCCGGGTTGTCCCCGCCGCCGTCCGCGAACTTGATGCTGTTGCCGTAGGCCGGCGTGAAGCCGTTCGCAACCCGCCACGGATTGGGCCAGGAATTACCGGTAAAGAGCAGGGTCCCGTTCAGTGAGTATTGGTAGACGTCGTTGGCCGAGTCGGCATCGAACACCGCGCTTATTGTGAGTACGTGCCAATCGGTGCGGGACAGGTTGGTGGCGAACACGGTCTCGACGAAGGATGGGTCCGCAAAGGTGTGGAGGCTCAGGCCGTCGCCGGCAGAGTTGTTCGTTAGGTAGATATTAAAGCCCGTGCGGTCATTTCCGGCCGTGGTACCGACATAGAGGTTCTGTGCCGAGTCATCCCCTGTGGCACTCGCCGCCTTGAATGCGATCGAGAAATCGAGTTGGGTTCCAGGTCCAGCCTCAAGCGCCGTTACGGGCGAGAAGGGCGTGCCCTGACCGCTGCTCCCGTAGCCGCGTGCATAATGCCACGAGTTGCTCCCCGAGAAGGCTTCGGTGTTGATTACCTGCTCGTCGCCTGGATCATTATTGGTGAAGCCCGCTTGCGCGCCGCCCGACCAACCTGCCTGGGTCGGCCCTCCCGATGGCGAGATGGGGCCGAGCGAATAGCCTTCCCCTGCTTCGAATCCAAAGCTCACGGCAAACGCCGGGCTCGCGCCCCAGCTACCGATGAAAACCGAACCGACGATTATCAGAAGAAACCTTTTCATGCGAAACTCCTTCCCAGTGAGCGACTCCCCATACTGACAGAAAAAAGTATGAAAAAGTCAGCTAATAGACACAAACGTTTGTTGTCTATTAGAAATAGAACTTTTCTCCTTCCTCGCTACAGCATGGATAAAGAGTTGGAGCAGAAGGCCTCCCTTGTGGTGGGGCAGACTTTCGAGGGGATATACACACATTCGTGTCCTCTCCGTATGGCGGGTCGCCCAGGGTGTACGCCTGCGCAAAGGTCGTGCGCCGCCTACTGACCGAAAAGCTCAAGGTCACCGGGCCCTCGCCGTTCCCACGATGCATGTGGGCCCAGGAAGGGGCTGATGCGCCGGAGTAGGCCTACTTCTCGGAATGCCTACTATTGGGTTATGAAAACGCAGCTTGTCATTCCCAACCCCCATTCATGTCCGCAGAGCAAAGGATCCCCGTAGATGTTTCTCGTCCACAGCACTCACGAGGAAGCCCCTTTACTGGCCCAGGCCGTCGTGGCGGCCTGCAAAGGTCCCGACGGATGGGAGACCCCCCTGCAACCGAGGCTGCTCCACGTCCTCTTCGAGAAGTTGGTCGGGCTCGACGTCGATTTCGAGCAACTTCAGGGCACGACGATCGATGCAGCCGCCTCCGGACTCGCTTCCCAAGAGCAACGGGTCGAGTTGATCGAGTTGATGGTCATGGTCGAAATATTGGCCTCGCCGATTCCGATGTGGCTCGAGAAGAACATCGAAGATTGGGCCGCTTCTCTGGGTGTCGAGAGCAGTAGCTTGGCATTGGCGCGCGATCTGGCGACCCATTCAAGCCATTCGGCACTCCAAGACTTCTACCGATGCAACTGGATCGGTGAGTTGGATCGACAAAACCCACGCTTCGAGGAGTTGTTCTCACGCTACGGCGATCAGGCCTTCACCTTCACGATGGAAGAAGAGCCGGAGACGATCGAAAAATGGTCGAAGCTGGAATTCTGTCCGGCAGGGAGCATCGGCCGCCATGTCTGGGATTTCTACCAGGCAAGAGATTTCAAGCTGCCCGGAAGCGTCGGGTCTGCCAATGAAGCGTTGGCGCGCCACGACTGGATTCATGTCCTCGGCGATTTCGACACGACGCCCATGGGCGAGATGGAGGTCACCGCCTTTCAGGCGGCCGCGAGCAGTCTGCCGGGCGCAACCTTGGGCTTCATCGGCGCCGTGAGCATTTTCGAGACGGGCATGCTCCGAAGCCTCGTGGCGCCGGGTCATATCCACAACCTGGATCAGCCAGAGGGGCCCGAACGCATCGCCGACGCGATCGGCCGAGGCAAGGCCCTGCTCTGCGACGTATTCCAGGACATCGACTTCTTCGCGCGCGCGAATCAGCCTCTCGATGAAATGCGCATCGAGCTGGGACTCCGCGACAGGCTGACTTCGAACTGAACCGCACAAATCGGCGTGCCGGACGAGCCGATCAAACGGAGTGACGGCCGGGGCGCTGAGGGGATCATCTCGAAGAACCGCGTTCGGCGTTTTCGCCTTCGGGTAGAGCGGGTCGAATCGATCCTGCGCTATGCCGCCCTCGCACTTGACGCTAAAACGAGCCGCTCTCAAACTAGTTCGATGCCTTCCTTACGTCCGCTCCTTGCGCTTGGCTGCCTCGCCACGTGGGGAATCGCTTGCAGCGACCCGGCGCCGATCGACTACGCGGGCCCCACTGCGGACTGGCCCGGCTTCGGTGGCGGTCACGAGGGGCTGCGTTATTCGGCGCTGACACAGATCGAGGCGGACAATGTGGAGCATCTCGAGGTGGCCTGGACTCACCGCGACGACGCGCAGCCCGATTTCGGCCCCGGCGTCCGCGCCACGTTCCAAGGCAGCCCGACCGTCGTCGGAGACGCGCTCTATTACTGCACCTCCTACGGAAAAGTCTTCGCCCTCGACGCTGAAACCGGCGCCGAGCGCTGGGAGTTCGACTCGGGCCTCGAGCGCGAGAACGCGAAGGGGGCCCCTCTACGTTGTCGCGGCCTCGGCCATTGGCGCGACTCGGCCCACTCCACCGCGGAGCGCTGCACCGAGCGGATTCTCTTCGGAACACGCGATTCGGAATTGATCGCGATCGACGCGCGCAGCGGCGAGCCCTGCGCGGACTTCGGAAACGAAGGACGCGTCTCACTCGAGGAAGGCATGGGCGGGGCCGAGGCCTGGGAATACCACCCGAGCTCACCCCCGATCGTCGTCGGAGACCGCGTCATCATCGGAGCGCTGGTCTACGACAACCTGCGCGTCGGCACGACATCGGGTGTCGTCCGAGCCTACGACGTGCGAAGCGGAGCACTCTCGTGGTCGTGGGATCCGGCCCCTGAGCACTGGAAGAGGCGACTCGCTCCCGGCGAAAAATACGTCCGCGGATCGCCCAACGTATGGTCTGCGTTTTCCGCGGACATCGAGCGCGGGCTCGTCTTCGTCCCGACCGGAAACCCCTCACCCGACTACTATGGCGGGCTGCGGGACGGTCTCGACCAGTACGGAAGTTCGACCATCGCGCTGAACGCCGAGACCGGCGAGCTCGTTTGGCAGTTCCAGACGGTGCATCACGACCTCTGGGACTACGACGTGCCGGCCCAGCCGGAACTCTTCCAGGTCCCCGGCGTGGGCGGTGGCCGCCCCGCCGTCGCCCAGCCCACCAAGATGGGCTTCCTCTTCCTGCTCGACCGCGAGACAGGAGAGCCTCTCTATCCCGTCGAGGAGCGAGCCGTGCCGCAGGCAGGCAGCGTCGAAACCGAACTCCTATCCCCCACGCAGCCCTATCCGACCCACCCGGCCCAGATGCACGACATCGAGCTCGAGGCCTGGGGCTTCACGCCCTACGATCGCGGCGCCTGCGAGGAGGCCTTCGCGAAATACCGCCATGACGGCCTCTTCACCCCTCCTTCGCTCGAGGGCTCGATCGTGTTTCCGAACACAGCCGGGGGGATGAACTGGGGTGGAGTCGCGATCGACCCCAGGAGCGGCATCGCGATCGCCAACCAGAGCCATGTCGCGCAGGTCGTCGAGCTCGTCACGCGTGAGGAACATGACGAGCTCGCCAAGACCGCCGTCACGTTTCCCGATGAGCTCTTCCCGATGGAAGGAACGCCGTACGGAGTCCGACGCGAGATGCTGCTCTCTCCCTTCGGTGCGCCCTGTAACGCGCCACCGTGGGGGAGCCTGACCGCAATCGATCTTCGCAGTGGCCAAATATTGTGGAATCGGCCGCTTGGAACCACTCGGGACCTTGCGCCGTTCCCGCTCTGGTTCGACCTCGGGACGCCCAATTTCGGAGGGGGCATCATGACCGCCTCGGGTTTGTACCTGATCGCGTCGACCACGGACCATTTCCTTCGAGCCATCGACGTCGAGTCGGGCGACGAACTGGCGCGCCTGCGGATACCGGCCGCGTCGCCATCGATTCCAGCGACGTACCGTCTCACTCCAACATCGAAACAATTTGTCGTGCTTGCCGTGAACGGACCTGAAAAGAGCCAGAGCATGATGGCCTTTGCTCTGCCGGATTCGGATTGATCGCATGATTCTGTTGAAAGCCGCGCCTCTACGCTCTGCCTCCATCGCGCTCGCCGTCGCCCTCCTTGCTGGCTGCGATGGGGCGGACGAATCGGGAGCCACGGCCGCCGCGCTCGCTTTGGCCGCGCCCCTTCTGCTCGACTCGACCGGGAAGGCGATCTTCGTGATCGAGCCTTCGGGAGGGGGGAACCAGGCCTCGCTGCGGGAAACCCTTCTGCAGAGGCTTGTGCCTCAGCTCGCGACCGATGCCCGCATCGAGCGGTTGGTCGTGAGCGTGCCCTTCGACGAGGAGGACCCGAATCCGGCTGTTTCATCGGTTGTCGAGGCCTACGGCGAGCCGGGCGATTTGCGCGCCCTCACAACCGAGGTCGAAGCATCGCTCGGTGATCGCGCCCGGCTGAATGCCTATCTCGTGAACGAACGGCTCCCGCGGCGGCATGAACAGGTCTGGCCCGATGGAATCCCGTCGCCGGGAATTCGGATGATCGCGCTGATGATTCGCAACCCGGAGTTGAGCCCGGAAGAGTTCGACGCCTACTGGCGCGACGAACATACGCCGATCGCGCTGGGCCATACCGTCGCGGTCCTGAACTACAGCCAGAACACGGTGCTCGAACGGCTGACCGACGCCTCCGATCCGATCGATGGCATCGTCGGAGAGCAGTTCGCATCGCCGACCTACTCGCGCGACCGAATGCTGAAGCACCCGATTCAATTCGTGCGGGGCATTCTGAGCGCCCGGCGATTCATCGACCTCGAAAAGGCGCGCAGTACCCTGATGATCGAAACGGTCATCCAATCCGGAGCGGGCACGCGCTAACCGCCGGTGGGCCAGCCCAGGTCGGGCGCGATTCAAGGAAGAGGCGGCAGTCAGATCCGGCCATTGCGCTCACGGCGGGGATCCTCGGGCAGATGTCCCGCGCCCGCAGACGGAGCCGGGCGAGCTGAGCCCCCGCTTCACACAGGAAGGGGCTGATGCGCCGGGGCAGGGCTTGCGTGTCCGAAGGTCTACTCTGGACGGCGCAGAAAACGCAGCTTGAAATTCCTCTCCTCGAGTTCCGTGAACGGCCAGGCAATCTGCGGGCTCCATGGGCGAGCCCGCGCGAGGCCCGAAGCCCCCTAGCCCCGAAGCCCCCTACGCAGGCCTCGAGTCGCCGGGCGACGGGTAGCCCGTGATGAAGCCGCCGTCCGCGACGAACTCGGAGCCGGTGCTGTACGAGCTGTCGTCCGAGGCGAGAAACGCGGCCAGCTTCCCGATCTCGCGCGGCGTGCCCGATCGCCCCATCGGCGCGTGACGCCGGCTGTGCTCTTCGATCATCGCCTGCTTCACCGACAGATCGTCCCCCGGCTGCGAGGCCAGCCCGGTATGAACATGGCCCGGATGGATCGAGTTCACGCGGATCCCGACCGGCGCGAGCTCCATCGCGACGGCTTTCGTCATGCCGCGCACCGCCCACTTGCTGGCCGTGTAGGAGATGATCAGCGGGGAGGCGACCATGCCCTCGATGGAGGAGATGTTCACGATCGACCCGCCCCCGCGCGCGGTCATCGGCTCGACCGCTGCGCGCATGCCCAGGAACACGCCGGTCTGATTCACTTCCGTGACCCGGCGATAGCTCTCGAGGGTCGTCTCGGCGAAGGGGGCGCCCTCCGCGGTCCCGGCGTTGTTCACGAGCACGTCGAGACCGCCGAACCGGTCGACGACGGCCTGCATGGCTGCTGCCCAGCTCTCCTCGAGCGTGACGTCGAGCTCGATCGCCTCGCAGTCGGGCCCCAGCTCCTTCGCCGTGGCCCGTGCATCCTCGACGAGCACGTCGCCGATCATGACGCGGGCGCCCTCCTCGAGGAACTCCTCCGCCATCGCGCGCCCGAGCCCACGAGCGCCGCCGCTCACCATCGCCACCTTCGCGTCCAACCGTCCCATGCTTCGTCCTCGCTCAATCGTTGTCGATGCCGCAGACCCGAACGTCGCGACCGTGCCGACTCGGCCATCGCTCGATGACCCGGTTCACGCCTGCCCGCCTGCCGAGCGGAGCCCAGACGGCGTCTCTCTCTTCGCCACTCGGTGCCCCTCGGCATGCGCACGATAACGCTCGCCGGCCGCCT
>Ga0315316_10002102_pt1 | contig 14239 bp, 11 predicted proteins | sample M160m3416metaG_FD_203702 | JGI IMG/M metagenome (GOLD analysis project Ga0315316, IMG submission 203702) | Ammonia-oxidizing marine archaeal communities from Monterey Bay, California, United States - M1 60m 3416 | ecosystem: Environmental > Aquatic > Marine > Intertidal zone | place: USA...
CATCTCATTCTCCGGTATAATGTGTCCGTTGTCGGATGAGAATTTCAGGTCAAAGCTTAGCCAGTCCGCCCCCTCACTCAATGGCAGCACTCGTGGCCTTACCTTCTCAATATTCCTGGTAACCTCAGCAAAGCGGGCTCCAATCTCAACATTCCATTCGCCGGCAGAAACGATTCGCTCGAGCTGACCTGCATAGAAATCAAGGATTGCTTGCTCGCCGGTCAACTTTCCAGCGTAAATCTCGGCGTTTTCCTGGTTAGCGGCTTTTAATTGGTGCCAGTCGTCAACATTGAAAGACTTAAGCGCGCTTGATACGAGTGCGGGGTTAAATTGCTCCCCGGGCTCATAGGTGAAAGCCATTATAAGCTTAAGTTGCTTAAGGGAGCCTTCAACATGAAGGGACACCTCAGGCGATCCGGGTTTGACTTGTATCAATTCGCTTAACTCCCCCGAACATTCCATGTGGAACAGGTCAATCAAATTTCCGATTTCCCTCCGGAGCCAGGATGCTTCAACCTCAATGCTGGATATGTCAGGAAGTGTGTTAAAAAGTGACTGCAGTCGGGAACTGCAGGCTTGATTCATGGAGCTAAGGTTTGTTGGGATCCATAAATGATCATCTTCTCGCAGTATCCAGCAGTGCAGTCCATCACATAGAATCACAGCTCCTTTACTGTCGGCCAACTCGAGCCTTATCATGTTGGGATTTTCAGTGTTTTTGGATAGAATTAGCGGAATCCTTGCCGGCATTGATGAGACACGGACATCTGGGCTGTTGCACTTTGTCCCTGCAATGGAATGTGTTGGCCATATGTTGCCTTTAAATGCGGAGAGCAATGTAAGAAAATCTGACCTGTTTAGCTCTGCGCTGCCCGGTTCAGTAATTTCCAAATTTTGCACGGCCAGAAATACTTCATTATGAAAATTGCTCGTTGAGGATTGAGTGATTTTACTGAAGTGAAAGGGAAATACGGACCTCTCTCCAATGAGATGACTGTCGAAAAGAGGCGCAGGGAATAAGGGCAAAGGTGGGCCAGAGGGATCTGCCGCTTCTTGGTTATTAGCCTGTTGCCTATCTTTTTCTACATGTGTTGCGTGTTTTTTTGATAGTGCTGATAGCGCCACTGCAACTGAATGCTCGCAGATCTGCCCATCTCTTCTAGAAGCTGGGCATGAGCAGTGGTTCTCAGCCTCAATAAGTGAAATTATGGTCAATGCTGACACATAACGGCGGCGGCCTTCAATAACCTGTCCCTTAATGTAGTATTGTCCGTCATCACCTACCTGAATGCTCGAATCGACCACCGAGCCGGCGCTGACAAGGTTGCGAGCCCTTTTCACCACCTGCCATCCCGCCAAGTCCGGAAGATCTTTTTCGCTCAATTGCATTTATGTACAAGACGTAGCCTCATGAATCTGCGAGGTTCACAGCTGACGTTTGATTTTTAACATTTGCTGGCAGAAAAAGACTATTATTTACCCTGATGAAGATTGTAGCAATCGCCAATCAGAAAGGAGGTGTGGGTAAAACCACCACCGCAATCAACCTTGCAACATGCCTTGCCGGCCTGGGCAAGGAGAAGGTGCTTCTCATTGACCTTGACCCGCAGGCTAATGCCACCAGTGGCCTTGGATTCACGCCGCAGCCGGAAGCGAGCCTTTATGATGTCTTGATTGGCCGGGCAACGCTCGGTTCAAAAGTCTTGCCAACCCGCTTTGAGAACCTTTCCATTATCCCCTCCGACATGGAACTTGCGGGCGTTGAAGTGGAATTGGCTCAAAGCGAGGATCACCTTACCCGGCTCAGATCCGTTCTTTCCCGGTTGCACGACAACTCGGAATATGACTGGGTCCTCCTCGACTGCCCGCCATCGCTTGGAGTGCTGATGACTTCTGCGCTTGCTGCCGCCGACGAGTTGCTTATTCCGCTGCAATGTGAGTTTTTTGGACTTGAGGGGCTTGCAAAGATTGTTCATGTTCAGGAGCAAATCCGACTTTCGGGAGCCAATCCCGACGGCAGGATAGAGGGCATTGTTATGACCATGTTTGATGGGCGAACAAACCTTTCGCGGCAGGTTGTTGAGCAAGTGCGTGAACACTTTCCTCACGAGGTTTATCAAACTGTCATCCGTCGATCCGTGAGGCTTGGCGAGGCTCCAAGCTTTGGACAGGCAATCATTGAATACAACGGATCGGGGCAAGGAGCTGTTGATTATCGGTCTTTGGCGCAGGAATTTTTGACCAGGCATCGCTGAGATGGAGAGTCAAATACCGCTGATTACCAATCCCTCAAGGGGCAATCCAGCCCAATGAGGGGCAATTAAATGTGAATTCAGTGCCTTTAGGAGGGATTAGAGGTTTTCACGAGCCGGATTTCCGCTTAATTAGGCACTCCCCTGACTAAATACCCGTAACATCTGTTGCGAACCTCAAAAATTTCTTTCCAAAGGCATAATCAAAGATGGTTAAATGGCTTCTCCAGAAAATTGTTGGCTCTAAGCATGCCCGCGAGATCAAGAGGCTTTGGCCCCTTGTCCGTAAGATTAATGGTATTGAAGTGGAACTTCAGTCATTAACTGACGATGAACTGCGCGGGAAAACCGCCCAATGGCAGAGTGAGCTCCGCGCAATGGAGCAGAGGGTCGATGATGAAGTAGATCAATGGCGTAGTGAAAAGGAATCCGCTATTCCTCAGGGCAGTGAGGCAAGCGGCGAAGATGGTAATTTACGTCAGTCGAAGCGGGATCTTGAAGAACAGGCCAGGCGCATGAAGCTCGAGCGCATGCACGCAATCCATGACGAGCAATCCGCTTATCTGGAAAAAATACTACCGGAGGCATTCGCTGTGGTTAAAAGCGGTGCCCGCCGCATGATCGGCCTAAACTATACGGTATGCGACCAGCCTATGACATGGGATATGGTCCATTTTGACGAGCAGTTGATCGGAGGAATCGGTTTGCATCGCGGAATGATTGCGGAAATGGCCACTGGAGAAGGAAAAACCCTGGTTGCAACCCTCCCCCTTTACCTTAACGCCTTATCAGGGAGGGGCGTGCACCTTGTGACGGTTAATGATTACCTTGCCCGAAGGGATTCAGAGTGGACTGGAGAACTGCTTAAGTTTCTGGGATTAACAGTGGGGTGCCTACAGAACCAAATGCCTCCCCCTGAGAGGCGTGAGAACTATGGTTGTGACGTGACTTACGGCACGAACAGCGAATTTGGCTTTGATTACCTGAGGGATAACGGGATGTCCAACAATAAGGACGACCAGGTTCAGCGGGGACATCATTATGCCATTATTGATGAGGTGGATTCCGTCCTGATTGACGAGGCTAGAACCCCGCTGATCATTTCCGGCCCCTCCACGATTTCTAATACCCACCAGTATGACCGCTACAAGCCGCTGATCGACCAGCTTGTCAAAAAGCAGAGTGCGCTTTGCAACTCGGCCATGGAGGCCGCCAAGAAGGCATTTGCTGAGGGAGACTCTGAATCAGGTGGCAGGGAAATGGTGAAGGTTAAGTTTGGCCAGCCAAAAAATCGCCAGTTGCTGCGCCTTATGGAGGATCCGGAGAATCGCAAAAACGCTGAAAAAACTGAGCTCGGATTTTATCAGGATACGCAGAAGAAGGCGTTATTTGAGTTGAAAGAGGAACTGTATTTCACCGTGGAGGAGCGTTCCCACGATGCTGACTTAACGGAAAAGGGCCGCCATTTCCTTAATCCGGATGACCCTGAGGCATTTGTCCTGCCTGATCTTGCGACTGCATTTTCTGAAATTGATGCCGACGAGGATATTTCCTCCACGGATAAGGACAGCAAGAAAAATGATCTCCAGAATAAAATGGACGCGCAGGGCGAGCGGATGCATAGCATTTCCCAATTGCTTAAGGCCTATTGCCTTTATGAGAAGGATGTGGACTACGTCGTCACTGAAAACAAGGTGGTTATCGTGGACGAAAATACAGGTAGGGAAATGCCGGGAAGAAGGTGGAGTGACGGCCTGCACCAGGCAGTTGAGGCAAAAGAGGGCGTGAAACTGGAGCGCGAGACTCAGACTCTCGCCACGGTAACCATCCAGAATTATTTCCGCTTATATGAAAAACTGGGCGGAATGACCGGCACGGCTGAAACCGAGGCGGCAGAGTTCAGTGACATCTATGGTCTCACTGTTCTGCCGATACCCACTCACCGCCCTGTATTGCGTAATGATCATAACGATCACATATTCAAGACTCGTCGAGAGAAATACAACTCGGTCATGCAGTTCATCAAGGAGAGGCACTCTAAGGGGCAACCGGTGCTTGTCGGGACGGCCAGCGTTGATGCTTCAGAAACAGTTGCCCGCCTGCTGAAAAGAGAGAAAATCCCCCACTCCGTTCTTAATGCAAAGTATCATCGGCAGGAGGCGGAAATTATACAGCGTGCGGGCCAGAGGGGATCGGTGACCGTCTCAACCAACATGGCGGGACGGGGAACTGATATCAAACTGGGAGAGGGAGTTGCAGATCTCGGGGGCCTATTGGTCCTCGCTACCGATAGGCATGAGTCCCGCAGGATCGATCGCCAGCTTCGCGGCAGATGCGCCAGGCAGGGCGATCCCGGCGAGTCCATTTTTTATATCAGTTTTGAAGACGACTTGATGCGCAATTTCGGCGCGGCTGAGCGCATGACGAAAATGATGGATAAGTTCGGGCTCGAGGAAGGTCAGGAGCTGCAGCACAAATGGCTCAATCGCTCTGTGCAAACTGCACAGAAGAGGGTTGAGCAACGTAACTACCAGATGCGTAAAAGGGTGCTTGAGTTTGATGACGTCATGAACAATCAGCGGGAAGTTGTTTATGGGATGCGAAATGACATCATTGATAGCGCCAACCCGCGGGAACTCATCTACGAGGCAATTGACGAATCCGTTCCAATTCGCGTCAAAATGTTTCTCGACTCCCCTGACCCAGACGAGGAGCAGGACTTTCAAGGGTTGCTGGCATGGTGCAACGGCACTTTTCCTCTCGGGCTTACCGAGGAAGATGCATCCTTTGAAAAACGCAACATAGACGACAACTCAGAATACATCACCGCCAAGGTAAAGGAACTCTACGAGATGAAGACTGCTCACGAGGACCCCGAGCACCTCGATGACCTTGAGCGCTCAGTGCTGCTTGGAGGCATTGACAGACTCTGGCAGGAGCATCTCTACAATATGGACGCTTTGCGCGAAGGGGTTCACCTCAGGGCGCACGGTCAAAAAGATCCCCTTATTGAATACAAGACAGAAGCTTTTTCAGTGTTCCAGGAACTGATGGAAAACATTAAGAGCGAGGTGCTTGTGAATTTGTTCCGCAGCACCACAAACCTTGACGCATTCAACCAGTTCCTCCAGGGATTACCAATGAATCAGGGCGGAGAGATCCCTGGATCCGTCAGTCACAGCAGCAATAGCGGAGCAATGTCCGCGACCGGCGACCCTGAGCTTGAGGATCGCATTAAGTTGCCGGTTACGCGTACACAACCGAAAGTTGGGCGTAATGAGCCCTGCCCATGTGGAAGTGGAAAAAAATTCAAGCAGTGTTGCTCTCGGGTGGCCTAGATAATTGCTGCCCGGAAATTGCACTCTCCGGGCTTTTCACATAGGAACCTATCATAATTGAAGTGAGCAAATGAAGGGGAGATCCAAGGGATATTTGCTATCTGTTTTGGTTTTTGGAGTTTCGCTGGCCGTCAATGCTGCGCCGGAAAACCCTGTGTCCCTGACACTGGTTTCAGAAAAAAGCATGACCAGCCCTGGATCTAAATTCAGGGTTGCTATTAGGGCCAATATCGCCCCGGGTTGGCATATTTACTGGACTAACCCCGGGGAAACAGGATTACCCACCCTGATCAAATGGAAGGTCCCCAAAGGGTGCTCCATCAGTGCAACTCAATACCCGGTACCAAGGCGCTACATACAGAAGATCACGGACAGCTTATCGATGGTCAGTCATACCTTTGAGGGTGAGGTTTTTTTTATAGCTGAAGTATCCGTTTCCGAGGCCCTTGAATCCGGTTCTAGCCTTAAGGTTTCCGCGAATGTGGACTGGCAAGCCTGTAAGGAGATTTGCACACCTCCAACAACGACCCCGCTGAGCCTTTCGCTACCAGTAGGAGCAAATGACTCTGACTCAACCTCCGCGAAGGTAATCCTGACAGCGTGGGAATCCAGACAGTTAAAGCAATCAAAGGTGACTGTTTCACAGAAAAAGGGTGATGGTTCTCTTAATATAACAGGCCTACTGGCAAGCGATTCCAAGCCTCCAGGTCCTGACGCAATATTTTTACCATCAATTTCGGGATTAGTGCCGCCCAATGCCAAACAGGGCGTTGAGGTGGACGCGGAGACGTTGACATTGACAGTCCCCCTGGAGGAGGGAGCCACGCCGCCAAAACAACTGAATGGATTCCTTGTTAGCGGCGACGGGACAGCCATTTGGCTGACAACAGAAAATTCCGCTCAGCAACCAGCAACGGATAAAACGGCCAATAGTAATTCGGATGGCAATAACCCGGAAACGCCGCAGTCTACGGAAAAGCTTCGGAAGCAAATCCAGCAAATAAGAGCATGGGGGCTCACCAGTTATCAATCATCAGAAGATATAGATGAGCAAAGTGAAAAGGGCTTGCTGCTATTTATGCTGCTGGCTCTTGCGGGTGGAGTAATCTTGAATCTCATGCCATGTGTGTTCCCAATTCTTGGAATCAAGATCATGGGTTTTGTGCAGCAGGCCGGTGATGACAGCGCGTCAATACGCAAGCACGGATTGGTATTTACAAGCGGCGTGATCTTGTCCTTGTGGGCTCTGGTAGGGTTCCTTTTTATCGTAAGGTATTATGGGGAAAGCGCCGGTTGGGGATTTCAACTACAGGAACCGGGATTTGTCCTTTTCATGATCTTTCTGATGTTCGTGTTCGCCCTTAACCTGTGTGGATTGTTTGAATTTGGAACATCTTTAGTCGGCGTGGGTTCCAAATTGCAGTCAAAGAGCGGGCTTGGCGGAGCTTTCTTTTCCGGCGTTTTGGCGGTTTTAGTCGCCACCCCATGCACCGGTCCATTCATGGCGCCGGCACTTGGTTACGCTCTATCAAAGCCATTTCCCCTTGCGCTCCTGGTTTTCACGATGCTCGCCATAGGTTTGGCATTGCCGTATTTATTACTTTCATATTTTCCTTTCCTTATAAAAAAGTTACCGCGTCCTGGCGCCTGGATGGAAACGTTCAAGCAATTCATGGCCTTTCCCATGTTTGCAACCGCGATATGGTTGCTGTGGATTTTCGCTGCGCAAACCAACCAGGACGCCTTAATTAAAGTCCTTGCAGCGATGCTCATTGGTGCATTTGGCTTATGGCTGTACGGTAAATACTCTACGCCTTCAATCACAGGGGCAAAAAAGCGATTGGCTCAACTCACATCAGTAATACTTGTCATCACAATGCTTGTGCTTGGCGGCATCGCCAGCAGGGAGACTCCGAAAATAGTCAGTGGAGAGAAGGTTGAGAAATATGGGATCACTTGGGAGGCATTCGATACCGGCCGAATAATAGATCTCCGAGAACAGGGAAAAACCACATTCATCGATTTTACAGCAAATTGGTGAGCCCAGTGCATAACTAATGAAGCCGTGTGCTTCAAGGCCAGCAACAAGGTTCGCGAATTCCTTTCCTCTCACCCTAATATTGTCCCGATGATTGCCGACTGGACAGGTCGCAGACAGGACATAGCAGACTTCCTGAAAGCCTACGGGAGAGAGGGCATTCCCTACTACTTGGTAATACCGGGACGGCAGGGCAAAGCAATTGAGCTACCGACCATAATATTGCCGGAGACCGTCATCAGTTCACTGGATATGGCCCTTAAGGGTTAGTCCCGGCTGTTCTTCCTTGAGTCACGCCATTCCTTGAGAAATATCCTGTCGGCGTCGCTCAAGGTAGATAGTGAAAGTGTAAACGTTCTCCCGTCCTTACGCACAATCGCCACCTCTTCTTCAGTGACTGATTGTATGGACGCCTTTATTTGGACGCCGCGCCTATTAGTAAAAACACGGAATACCTTGTGACTCGACAAGGATTTTTTGCCATCCTTCTGGTGCTTATCAAAGAAGTCATAGATCTGGGCAATCATTTCGGGATTATTGGTGAACGAGGAGTTGTGGTCACCTCCCGGGATTTCGTTGTAATAATAATCCATTTTCAATTCCTTCATTTGCTGAGCCCATCTTCTGACGCTTCCCACCGGAACAAGCACGTCAAGTTCGCCCGCAACAATATAGATGGGCATTTGCGGCATTTTTTTAAGAATGGAGCTATCAAAGAAGACGGCAGGAGCCATAGGGGCAATGCCTGCCCATATACGAGGAAATGTTCCGCCCAGGTAAATGGTCCCTCCCCCACCCATCGAGTGCCCCGTTAAGTAGATCCGGTTCTCGTCAATGTTGAGTTCTTTCTGGACGATTTCCAGAACATTGAAAACATCACCTTCGCTGAGTTCGCCGAGGTTATCGGGGTCACCCTGCTCCCCGAACAATAAGCCGTCCTTGCCCTTGCCTCGACTGCCATACCATCCGCGTTCATTGTAGCCGTAGGGAGCCACTACAACATAACCTCTTTTCTCGGCCTCCTGGACAACGCCTGAATAACGAATCACTTGATGAGGATTGCTTCCAAGTCCATGCAGCAGCACAATAAGGGGCACCTTTTTGCTGCCGTCATATTCACTAGGAACATAAATGGAGTAATCAATTTCCCTTTTGGCTTTATCGTAGAAGTAGCTCTTTTTCTCAATTTCACCCTTCGCCCGCGTCGTGGTTAATAGCGAAACATTCAGGAGAAGTATTGACCCGATGCAAAGGAGGATGCACTTGGAGTGTGGAAAAATAAAGTCAACGGTATTAAGCCTCATCTATTAAATCCATAAGCAAACAAGCCACTAATTACAACCGGGCTTTACATTTTCATTAATGCATAGCCACCCAATTCCACAACATGACACGTTCACTTATTGCATTATTGATCTTCCTTGGACTGCTCGGATGTGAAAAAGAGCAGAAAGGGTCAAAGAGAAAAGTCTTTAAGGCGACGCCACCTGAAATTGCAGGTCATAGCTCCAGGGGATCAAAAAAGGTATACCCCTTTGACCGAATTATTACTGACAAGAAGCAGCGGAAAGTGGAAGCGGTCGTCGTTGGAAGAACCCGCACAGAGATTATCTTTCAGGACAAAAATTCCAAGACTCCAAACAAGCAGCACCGTTATCTTATATCAGAACTTGCAAGTGCGGATCAGGAGTTTTTCATGAGCATGCCAAGGCATCAATGGGAAGGTAGAGGTGGCGTGATTGTGCAAAGCCTCCTCAGGGAGCGTAAAAGAATCACTGAGCTCATTACAGATAAACAAAAAGAGAAGTTGAGGACACCTGATGCCAAAACGCGGATCCGAGCACTGGATCGTGAGATCGGGAGGCTTGAAAAGATGCTCGATGAGAACGACTTGAAAATTAAGTCCCAGCGCGACAGGGAGGCGAGAGGCAATTAGGAGTGCCTACCTGAACATCTTCCATGCAGGAGTATTATACTTAGTGCATGCCAGTTTATGCGCGGCCCTCTCCAGGGACTTTCCTATTGTGCGCGGTTCCACATTCTGGCCAAGCGCACTGGCCAGCTTGCAGCCAAACTCCTGACTGAGACTGAGACCCTGAACGCTCCCTTGATGCAACAAGCCGCGCCGGCTTCTCCTTTGGGCGCCACCAACAATTTTCAATCCGTCTGCGCTATTGATGACATCTGATGCAACCGGATTATTAAAGCAGCCTCCAATGGAATCCTCACTAGAGGTTTCCGGTTCAAGGTAACAAGAAATCCCCATTGCATTCAAGGTGAGTTGAACCTGTTGGTGAATTAATCTGTATGAATTGGAAATGCGCACACCTGATTCTGTGAGGTGTGACGGGAACCCTAGCGAAAAAGTAGTCTCATCAGGAGTGCCGTGCATGACCATACCACCACCTGTCAACCTTCTCACCCAAGGCTTTCCTTCAAAATTCACAGTGTCTTGTGCCATAAAATAGCCAATGGAGATAGTTTCCTCATGCCACTTATACAATCGTAACCATGGACCGCCTGAATGATGAAGAAGCACCTCATCCAGCGCCATGTGCAAATCTCCATCGCAGGAATTGCACATATCATTATAAAAAAAAAGTTTAGGCAAAGGAAACACTGCTTAAAAAACGGGACACGAATCAATTTATGTTAAAATTTTTTGGTTTAAACAGACAACAATAGAAGAAAAAAAAAGGTCGAAATGAGTTGATTTAATTATGTAAATCCATTTATAGTTAAGACTTGTTAACCAAAGTTTTCATTTCGAATTCTTTGTTAACATGTTGAGGGGATACGGGGTGGCGCTGGCTTTTTGGGTTGAGGTACCTTAGCCGGCGTCACCTCTTCTTTTTACCCAATGCCCGAAGAGTTATTTGCTTGCCAGTAACTTAAAGGGGCCGGGTGTAAAATTAAATCACGGATCGGCACCCTTGTTGATGGGGGGAGACAAGGATCGCCTTAACGGGGCTTCTTGCTTGTAGTCGCGGGGGACTTGAAACGTGGTGGATCAGTGGAAACGATTTCCTGTTTGTTGAAAATACGGTTCAATCCATTACCAACCGTGAGAAATCCGCGCTTCAATCGCTTACCTGTTTCTAGTGCTAATACCTTTACGGGAACGCCGGAACCTGGATTCCTGTCACCGGCGGATGGCATTGGAGTATAGGAGCGAAATACGGTTTTCCTGTCATCATCATCTGGACCAATAGGCTGACGTCTTGGCGCACGGGGCGTAAACCACTGACTGCGTAAAACCTTTGAGACCTCCCCGGAAACTTCAAGTCTGCCTACATCACGGCCCTTAAAATCACGCAGGAAGACAATCCAAAGTGGGGCGTTACCGAGGGGAGCGGCCAAAAGTTCGTAATCTAATGAATCAAATCCAACATTTACTTCCTCCGCGGCAAGGTTGGCTATCTTAAAAACTTCACTGGAATCAGTTCTGAACCTTCGCAGGTCCATGCTTATTCCACCGCCCGATGAATATATGGTATCAGCTATAATTTCTTTATTCTGAATCACGAAGACACGCTCTCCATCAGATATGCGCACTGTAAACTCCCAAATAATAGGTTGATCCTGGCCCCTATGCCCACGGACATGCGTGAAATTTGTGTCGGTTAAGGCGCCGCGTTGGATCTTGAGAGTCGCGAGCGCCTCCTTCGCGGTCTCGGGAATCGCATTACCGCGCGATTGGGGCAGCAATGATAAAACGAATATAGATAACCATACCCTCGCGCGAGGAAAGCTTAAAAAAACCATTACATTCAATATTTATTAAATATCTTTATATTCAAGGGATTTTAATCATTGAGTGTTATATGTCCCGGGTCCATAGGGAGAATGGGGCAAGATTAAAGTCCGGGTGCCTAGCGATGATTGGCAAAGTGACGGGATGATTCTTTGTCTGTTTTGAATCGATTTAGTCGAGTATGACAAGCCTCACTTAAGGGCATCAGTCACAGGAATCACAGACAGGGCATCAACTAATCGGAGTGACAAAATATCAAGGAACCCTCTATCAGTTGAAGGAAGGTCGGCGACAAAAACATTCAAGCCGTCATGAATTTGTTCAGCGCGTTCACAAATCCTGAGAATATCCCCTCCCTCACCGGCATGTCGCCCCGGGGAGCTAAACAGCAAGGCAACAACCACTTGACCTTCAAACCCGGGCGCCCCCAGCAATTTCTCAAGAAGCGGATCATTGAAGTCGTAATCCGCACCTTCTCTGCGCTCCATTGAAGCAGCTTTAACTGGCCCGAATTCTCCTAGCAGGGCCTCGTTAAGTTGCTTGCACACCAAATTTCGAACTTTATTCACGGCGATTCTTGGCGTGCCATGATCGACCAGTGCGATCGCGGGACGATGGAGCCCTTCAGAAGAAATTTTGCTCCTGACTACGCGGGCAAGTATCTCAGCGAGGGAATTATCGGATTCATTATCCAGATTTACCATGCATGATGCGATACGGACTTCGATCTGCGGCCAACTCTTGCGAATTTCCTTTAACCGTTGAGGGATGAATTCATACACAGCTGCAGTTTGCCCGAAAAATAATGGCAGTATGATGAAGCTAGTCGTGCCGGTGGCCAATTTGCTAGCAAGGAACGGTTCAAGAATTTGCGCGGGGGTACCGTCAAGATCCTGATCGGGAACCTTATTGGAATGAAGCAACGAAACCGGGTGAATGACTCTGTTTGTGATGATGGAGAGATCATCAGCAAGTGTCCGGAGGTTGTGCGTTGAAGCGGCCCTGAGGGAGCCGTTATCAAGGAGGATAACACAAGGATCTGAGATCCTCTGTTGTGAATTTTCGTATGGGCTGCTCAAGGGGTTTGCAAAAGGGGGTGCCTGTATCCGGGCAGTATAGGTGCCCTTAGATGCCTTGCATTACTTTCCGGGAAATTTGTCAGTTACTGCCTCGGCGATAGTGTCTACGGAGCGAAGGATTAGCTTGGCTTTCTCTGCATCACTAATCTTTAAGTCAAAATTTTTCTCAAGAGCCACAACGAGTTGTAATGCATCAACCGAGTCAAGCCCCAGGCCGTCGCCAAAAAGAGGTGTGTCATTACCGATTTCATCAGGTTGTTCCTGAAGCATTAGCTCCTCAATAAGGACCTCTTTGATTCTCTGTTTCAACTCCAAAATCTCACTCATGGTACTGTTAGGACAAGCTAGTAAATCCCTCCATCAATCTTAATCACTGAACCTGTAATATAAGAGGCTTGAGAACAAGCCAGAAAACGCACGGCAGTTGACACTTCTTCCGGTCTTCCGAATCGACGCATAGGAACATTGCCGAGGGCAGCCTTTCGCGTTCGCTCATCCATTTGGGAGAGCGCTTCGGTTTCAATATATCCGGGACAAATGGCATTAACCGTAACCCCTGCCCTCGCCAGTTCCCTTGAAAGGACTCGAGTTAATGATAATACGCCGGACTTTGCGGCTGCATAATTTGCTTGGCCAAGAGGGGCGCTGAGAGCGCTTAACGAAGCGATGTTAATGATCCTGCCTGATCGCTGAGCAAGCATAGGCTTGCTGACGATGCGACAGCCATAGAATGTACCGTTGAGGTTCATGTCGATAACACGGTTCCATGCATCATCAGACATTGTTGCCAGCAGGCTGTCTTCATGCCCTCCGGCATTGTTGACGAGCACGTCAATACTGCCACCCTTCTTGATTATGGTGTTTAGCGAGTTATCCCATGATAGAGGGTCCGTGACATCAAGCTCAATCAGGTCAACGCGCCCAGGGAATTCCTCGCGAATTTCTTCCGCCGCACTGCGATGAGAATGAATGCCAAGCCAGATGTGGTCGCTGAAATCATTGCTGAGGAATTCACGGGCCACGGACCGGCCAATACCTCCATTTGCTCCGGTAATAAGGATGTTACGCATTGATTGCATGGAATTCAGGGATGAATTACTTATGGGCTAGAGAGAATCATTGCGGCGCACGCTTGATCCATTCCGCTTCCGCTAACCAGCGCGGAATTATACTCACCCGACTCAAGGAATCCCGCAGCGGCTGCGCAGGACCATGCAACAGATGCGCCAAGCCCCTCCCCCATGGTTGTCCGAACGTCTATTTTTGTGCCGTTAAAATCATCCCAAAGCGAGCCCTCGTTAACGCCCTCAAGCAATAGATCAGAGTTATTTGTGTCAGGCAATTTCTGGCGCATGGCATTAAGTGTATCATTTCGGGATTGACCATGGCCATAGTTTAGTTTCTCGGTAATTAATTCAACTTCTACCCGTGGAGACTCACAAGGCTCAAGCAACACGGCAGCCGCACCCTCGCCGAGAACGGGTGAATCGGCAAACAATGACAAGGCTTCAGCGGACAACCAGTTATTTTCTTCTGCGGCCGCAACCAGGACTGCGTCGACACCATCATCCAATATCCAGTTTACACCGAGTTCAACAGCAGAGAGGAATTGTGACTCATCACCAACAAGGGTATAATTGATTTCGGCACTTGAAAGCAGGGCGCCCAAATGGCTTGATGGAGCGTTAAATACCGTCTCAGGAAAAATAATAGGGCTTGCCGTTTGCGGGTTGTCGAGAACCTCACGGTAGAAGCGCTGACTGTAATTAACGCATCCG
>Ga0315316_10002104_pt1 | contig 14230 bp, 19 predicted proteins | sample M160m3416metaG_FD_203702 | JGI IMG/M metagenome (GOLD analysis project Ga0315316, IMG submission 203702) | Ammonia-oxidizing marine archaeal communities from Monterey Bay, California, United States - M1 60m 3416 | ecosystem: Environmental > Aquatic > Marine > Intertidal zone | place: USA...
GAAGGATTGTCTACCAGAGACTGTAGAGATACCTTGTTCTTATATTGATGAGTTATATAATGAGGATTGTATTGGTAATCCAGATGTTTTGGCATTAAATGAAGTTACTCCAGCATTTGATGCTGCTAATATTCTTAGAGCAGATAACAATATCATATACTTAGTATCTAATAGTGGTAATGTATTAGGATCTGAGTTACTACAGAATCAATTAGATGAAGCAGGTTGTGATGCTGAGGTTCATTTACTTAGAGATGTTTATTCGTATTCTCATATTGATACCACATTAGTATTCTTAAGAGAAGGACTCATTCTTGCTAATCCTTCTAGATTAAAAGATAAGGATCAGTTGCCAGGTCCATTTAAAAACTGGGATGTCATTTATGCTCCAGAGGCAGTTGATATTGGATCATATGAAGGATATAATAATATGTCAGTATGGACTAATATGAATCTCTTTAGTATTAATCCAAATTTGGTTGCTCTTGAAGAGAGTCAGGAACCAACTAGGAAGTTACTTGAGAGTCATGCAATAGAATGTGCTATGTTACCAATGAGACAACAAAGAACTTTAAGTGGTGGATTCCATTGTGTAACTCTTGATTTGGAAAGAGAATGAATGAACTTAAGCAATGTACTAAGTGTCTTCAAACAAAACCAGTTGAGTGTTTTCGTACACGAGGTGAAGGTAGTTCATATGGCAAACTTCGTTATCAACATTGTAGGGAATGTGAAAGAATGATTGATAGAGTAACTCGTGCTGCAAAGAAGAGATGTGGTGTACCCAAATCAACTTCTTGTGATATGTGTGGTTGTACCACTAAGAGAATTGTTTTTGATCATGATCACGTAACATGTAAGTTTAGAGGATGGATATGTGATAGTTGTAATAGAGGATTAAGTAATTTGGGTGACGATCTTGAGGGTGTTATGAGAGCAGTTTATTATCTTCAAAAACAATGAATATAGGTTTTATTGGTCTTGGTAAACTTGGTATGCCTTGTGCCGAGGAGGTTGCTAAGGCAGGTCATTTTGTATTTGGATATGATGTAGAACCTAGAGATACTTCTTTAGTGGATGTGCAATCTTCAATCGAAGATGTTGTAACTAAATCAGAGATTATTTTTATTGCGGTTCCTACACCACATGATAAGGATTATGATGGTAGTAAACCATGTATGCATTTAGAACCAAAAGATTTTAATTATAGTATTGTTGAGAGTGTATTGGATGAAGTTAATAAGTACGTAGATAATCAATTAATAGTTCTAATATCTACAGTTTTACCTGGTACTACTAGAGAAAAATTCACACCAATGAAAGGTAGATTTGTATATAATCCTTACCTTATTGCTATGGGTACTGTTGCATTTGATTTTACAAATCCAGAGATAGTAATGATAGGTACTGAAGATGGTACTGAGACTGGTGATGCTAAGGAACTAATTAAATTTTATAGATCAATAGCACAGAATGATCCACCATATATTGTTGGTACATGGGATGAGTGTGAATGTATAAAAGTTTTTTACAATACATTCATTAGTAATAAAATTAGTTTTGTTAATATGATTCAAGATGTTGCTGAGAGACAAGGTAATATTAATGTTGATGTTGTTACTGGTGCATTATGTCAGGCAGGAACTAGGATTATTAATTCGTCTTATATGACAGCAGGTATGGGTGATGGTGGTGCTTGTCACCCTAGAGATAATATTGCTCTTAGATTTTTGGCAAAGAAGTTAAGACTTGGATATGATTTGTTTAATGGTATTATGTTATCCAGAGAAGAGCAAGCAAGGAACATGGCATTAAAGTTAGTTGAACTTGCATGGGATAATAAGATGCCCATTGTAATTCATGGTAAAGCATATAAGCCAAGAGTATCATATACAGAGGGAAGTTATAGTTTATTGGTTGGTCATTTTTGTAAGGAAGTAGCAGCACCATATACAGAAGACATTCCTGTATTATACGTTGACAAATGTACTGGAGACACGTATGATAGCAACAAACCCGCTGTGTTTTTACTTGCCCATAGTGCAACGACAACCTACAGATACTGGGATAATCCAGATAGTGATGAACTATATTGTGAGATTCCAGAAGGTAGTATAGTTGTTGATCCTTGGAGGAAGTTTAAATCAGATACTTTAAAGGTTATTCATTACGGTAATACTAGATGACAAAACAAATTGATCCACAAAAGTACGTTGACTTTGTTGAAGCAGTTACGAGCAAAGAATCTAAAGATTATATTTCATTTAATTCTAGATGCTTTGAGATACAAAGTGGGGATGATGGATTACCCGTTCATCGTTTATTAACTGCTGCACTTGGTATTTGTGCTGAGGGTGGAGAGTTTACTGAGGTGGTTAAGAAGATTGTATTCCAAGGTAAACCAGTTAATGAAGAGAACCTATTTCATATGAAGCGTGAGTTGGGAGATATTATGTGGTACATGGCTCAAGCTTGCATGGCACTAAATACTAACTTTAACGAAATTCTTGAGATGAATGTAGATAAGTTGAGTTCTCGTTATCCAGACGGAACCTTCGATGTACATTACTCTGAGAATCGTAAGGAGGGAGATGTATGAGTACTAAGAAGACTCTTAAATTTAATGTTAGACAAGATGGTACTGTAACCGAAGAGGTTTTAGGTAATGTTGGAAATGCATGTGAGAATCTCACTGCAGAGATTGAGAAGAGATTAGGTTCAGTAACTCAAAGAGTTCACAAAGCAGAGTATTACCAACAGGAAGTAGAAAATGTCACACTTCAGCACAATAAAGACTACAATTAAGAATAGACCTGAACTGGTAGAAGCATTAGAACTTCTACAGTATAATGTAATTCAGGATATTAAGTTGCAAAATCCTCATGATCATGAGCATAAACAATGGCAAGTTGATATTGCTGTTAATGATGATATTGGATTTAGATGGAATAAGAATACAGGATCTTATGAGTTAGTTGCAGATGAACAAACTTGGAATTTGGATGTACCAGTTCAAAGGTTTATTGATCAAGTAACTCAACAGTATGCTAGGATGACAATCCATAATACTGTTAAGGACTTGGGTTACCAAGTTGAAGAAGAATGGGAGATGGATGATCTCTCTATTGAAATTACTGCTACTGTGTGGGAATGAAAAAGATTCTTAATTGGATAAAAGAACATCTACCAAAGTGGATGGATCTTGATCATCAGCGACCTTGGGAAAAGCACGAGGATTAAATGTATACTTTAACTAGAAACGAATTCCCAAGATCTGATATGGTATCATGGGAAGATGTTATAGTAAAGACTTGTCAGGAACATAAGTATAATACTTTAACGGCATTGTATGATGAGACTACATTGCCGACTTTTATTTGTTTCAGTGAGTTTTATCCTGGAACTATTAGTGATGTAAGAGACTATATTAATGAGACCTATGATCTGTATACCTTACACATATATTATTCTTTTGGAGAGAAGTCTGTAACATATGGTAGACATCAAGATCCTGTAGAAGTTTTAATTGTTCAATCATATGGTACGATAACATATGAACTTGATATAGGAACACCATTTGAAGTTGGAGAGATAGAGACTGTTACTTTGGAACCTGGAGATAGTCTTCGTATTCATAAAGGAACATGGCATAACCCTATAGCAAGTGGACCAAGAATTACATTAAGCTTCTCTAAATAGATATGGAGACCTGCGTTCTACTACCATGTTGTGTAAAGCAAGAAAGTCCATCAAAGAATATCGTGAATGGCAATTAAAAATGTATAACCGTTGGGAAGATACTCTGGAAGTAAGGCTTGCAGGTATTAAAGCGGCTAAAGCAAAACTTGAAGAACAGTTAGGTAGAGAGGAGAATGGCTGATCCAACTGTTGCTAGAGAGAGACTTTATAACATATTAGATGCCAATAAAAGTGGAAACAAAAATGAGGGTATCTGGAATGTTACTTATGTAAAACAATCTTGGCAGTCTAATTCCGTCAGGCATCAACAGATAATGGTGCATGGTGATGATCGTGCTGCGAATAGAATATTTGTAAAAGATATAATGGAGAATGACTTGAAGTTAACGGTTAAACAATTCAAGCATTCAAGTTCTAGTTTTGAATCTTTATTAATAACTGGGTATAGGACTACAGGGAAAAATGAACAGGGAACTATAATAATTTTTAAATATGCAGATGGTAAATCAGTTGATACTACTAGATTGTGGAATAAGCAATTACTTAGTCTATTTAAATCGCATCCTAAGTTAAAGAGAACACCTAGGAATAGGCATGAAGTTCGTATAATAACAAGTATTAATCAAAAATTAAAAGATCGTGCTCCATGTAAAGTAAAAATATCAACTAATCATTATGTTGATATTATTGGAGCAATAGGTGGAGAATCATCAGATTCTCATGCTGATATTGTATTGGTGGATAAGGAGGGTAATGAGAAAGTATTCATAACTTATAAGTCAGGTGAGAGTGCTACTTCCTTCCAACAGTATTCTGGTATATCTGCTGCTGCTGGTGCTAGTATTCATGGACATCAAGAAGTTGTTGATTGGAGAAATTATGTGGGTAATAACTGGGATGAGATAGGTCATGATGTTTATAGACCTATTAGCAAGAAAGGTTTAAAAGAGAAAGCAGTCTTTGGTCATGAAGGAATTGGTACTAAAGGAGATCAAGGAAAGAATAAATGTGCTGTCTTTGGTCAAGGTGAAATTAATTATAGTGGTAGTACTGCTGATGAATTACACATTAAGTTTACAAAGCATAGTATACATAACGTAGATGATCTAAGAGGTAATTATGCACCTACATTAGGTGCTCGTAAAGGAGAAGCAAATAGAAAAGTTACTGCAGATATAAAATCACCAAAGAAAACGGGTACTGCTAAAGGTGTTCGTGGTGGTATTTTTACTAAGGAATATATGAGTAGTCGTAGAGGTTCTAAATGTGTACCTTCAAATAACGCATAAATAAATATATACTTATATAATTGATACACTAGATCTAGTATTATGAAATCATTTTCCAAGTTTTTAAAAGAAGCTGGGCAGATAAAGTCTATTGCCGCATTGCAGGGTAGGAGACTTGGGCTAGTTCCTGATGGTCATGGTGGATACCATGATAAAAAGACTGGTGAGTTTATTGCAAAAAGTACTAACGGTAAACTGAAGTTCTATAACCAGAACCAAGTTATTGGAGCGCAAGATCCAAAACAAGTTAGAACCACAGCAAATCAAAGACCAGTTGCTACTCAGACTTTTAGGAAAAAAGCAAAGGAAAATAAAGAGAGCATTGAACTTAGGGATAGGCAAAGAGAAGATGAGTTAAGAGAACTCTACATCTCTGGTTCTATTTTTAAGGAAGGATCTTATATTCGTAATATTACAACAGGTCAATCGGGTAAGGTAATTCGTAGGGGAACTAATCACCTAATCTGTCTTACTGGTGAGCCTGGAGAATATGATGAGTTTGGATTTAGTGAGGGTGCAGACCCTGAAATGTTTAAATGTTGGATTAGAGATGTTGTTGAATGGACTAATCAGTCTGGTGAACCTGATTCTCGTAAAAGAGAAGTAGGTACTGACGCATTCAGAAAATATGTAATGCGTTTAACTAATACTAAAAAAATTCATAACTTCCCTAATTATAAATAAAGGTAGGAAAAAGTAGGTTTCTTTAATAAGAATAATGACTTTAAAGCATGTCGTAACAGATCTCCATAAGGTATACCTTACAGAGATGGAAGCACAGATCAAACCAAAATCTACTGCTGGAGCTGGATCAGATTCTAAAGCATCTGGTGGTAGCGAAGGTGGTACTGCGGAAGATCAAACTAAAAAGGCTGCAAGACAGCTAGCATATGACACTCGTTATAAGGCAAGACGGGATGACATTCCTTTGGAGAAGGCGTTTACACAAACTCTTCAAAATTCTAGTGCGTCTAGTCCTGTTAAAGAACTTGCTAAAGGAATGCTTTTTGGTGGTGGACAGAAGGAAGAAGTTGAAAAGATATCTGAGAAACCAGAATTACCTCCTGAGATATTCGCTGCACTTCGTCGTTTAGAGAATAAGCGTCAGCGTCAAGGTGGGGACAAGAAGGATTCACCATTCCCATCTGATAAGAAAGAGAAAGACGTTAAGAAGGAATCTATTGGAACTGCAATAGACAAAACTCTTGGTGCAGCAGGTGAAGTCGCAGACACAGCAATTAAACTTCCTGTTAAGGCAGTTGGATATGCTGCAGGTCTTAAGAAAGGACTTAAGAAGCAATTTAAAAAGGGACAAAATAAAGCAAACGAAGAGACACAACAGGAATCCATTGGATCAGCAGTTGATAAGACTCTTGGTGCAGCAGGTGAAGTTGCTGATACAGCAATTAAACTACCAGTTAAAGCGGTAGGTTATGTTGCAGGTCTTAAGAAAGGACTTAAGAAGCAATTTAAAAAAGGTCAAAACAAAGCAAACGAAGAAGTATCTATAGAAGAAGCAAAGACAAAGGCAAAGAAAGCATCTGGTAAGAAGGGCAAGAAGAAGGACAAAGTTCTTGTTACTCCAGTAAAAGGTCAAGGTAAGCAATACCGTAGGTATGCAGATGCCAAGAAGAAGTATGAATTACGGAAGAATCCTCAGATTAGTTCTGTAACAGGTACTTCATATGGTAGTACATATGATGAGAAACCTGATGATAAGAAGAATCCTGGTAAGTTCCCTCAACAAAAGAAGGCAAAGAAAGACTTCGATGGTGATGGTAAACTAGAATCTCCAAAGGCAGAGTATAAGGGTTCTAAGGATAAAGCTATTAAGAAGGCAATCAAGTCTAAGAAGAATGAGGAATTTTCTAATTGGAAAGAATCATTTGATTTTGATTTGACTGAAATAACTAATAAGGATAGTCAACCAAAAAAGATACAGGAACTCAAGGGTAAGAATACTATTATTATTAACCCTAAACTGGAAGAGGGTACTGAAATTCTTGGGGGATATGTGTTGGGAGTTGATGAACTCACTGAACAGTTCACTGAAGAGAGTATTGATTTTGCTGCAGACTTCTTTATAGAAGAAGGAATCAATGAAGAAGGTTTAGACCTTATCATTGAGGAAGTTGGAGTTGAAGATTTTACTGAGTTTGTATTTAATTGTAACACTAGTTTACTAGATGAAGCAGTTCGTGATATGCAGAAAGCTCCTAAGAGAGACTATGCAAAGGTAAAAGCATCTGTTGATAAGAAGGATGCTGAGAGAAAGGCAAAAGGAACTGGTGAGTATTCTAAAACCAAAGCTGCTAAGGCAAAGTTTGGTGATGAGGATAACACCAACTATGATGATGACGCACCTGCACCTAAGAAAAAAGGTGGTGCAATAGTTAAATCTAAGTCTTCAGCAATCGTTAAGAGTGCTGCTAAGAAGGCAAAAGAGAAGCAACCTGAGAAGAAACCTGAGAAGAAAGGTATCGTAGGTAAGATTCGTGGTGCTGTTGCCAAAGGCATGGAGCGTCATAAAGCTGCTACTAAAGCTGCTTCTAAGTCTCTTAAAGCAACTGCCAAGCAACATTCACAACACCGCAAGGACTTTGTTAAGGGTGCTACACCTACTGCAAAGGAAAAGAAAATTGCTGGTGGTATCGCTAAAGGCGTTAAGAAGGCAGTAACTGGTGAGGAAGTAGTTCATGAAGAACTTCATCCTAATATTAAAAAGATTGATGCTATGAGCAAAGCGAACGTAGCAAAGCAAGCAGCAAAATCTGCCGCAGATAAGTCTGCTAGAGAGAAGACTGCTGCTGCATTCCAAGCACATAAGAAAGCAACTCTTGCCAAGGGTGGTCGTCCAGTAGACGCATTAGATTCTTGGAATAAAAAAAAACTTAATAAAGAAGCCTCTGTAGACCCTAGGGGTGGTGGTGCTAATCCAGATCTATCTGTTAAGCAACAGAATACTGAGCGTCAGCAAACTGCATCTCAAAGGGAAAAGATTCGCAGACAACGTGAATTAATAATGAGAATGCGTCAACAAGACGTATCACAAGGTAGGCAACCTTCTGGACATACAACTCGTGAGGAGATTGAAATTGATGAAAGACTTGGTGGTAAAGGGTACTCTAGGAAGGCTGCTGCAAGTTCCGTCTATCCTGGCAAAAAAAGCACTGGTGACTGGCCTGATTCTGATAGAGGAGAAGGAAATAAGGCAGCTCGACGAGCTGGCAAACCAGTTAAGGCAAAGAGTCCGACCTACATCGCTCATGTAAAAAACAAAAAAGCGAATGAGGCATTAGATTTAAAAAAGGATGATGCAGGTTCTGCACCTGCTGATAAAAAAGCAGATGGTATGAATGCACAAATTGAAAGAAAGGAGAAGAAGGTTGCTGTAATGAAGCGACAGATTCTTCAGAAGAAGGTACAGGCTGTAAGGGCAGGTGCTGGTGGAGATGTTGTTGCTCATTATGAACCTGAGGGTGAAGTAATTGAAGCAAAGATTGATGATGTAAAGTATGGTAAGGGTAAAGGTTGGGATCAACCTGACGGTAAGAGTATGACAAAGTATTCTGCCCGTCATTCTTATTTGAAAAAGAATCCACCTAATGTAAGGTCGGATAGAAATAAGCGTCATAGTGCTGTAGATGTTGTTTTTCATGGACATGATAAAGTTGAACGTGATAGAAAAGCAAAGCATTATGCGTCCAAAGGTGTTAAAAAAGTAAAAGGTGCAAAGGTTGCTACTGGTGGTAAGGAGGCTTTAAAGAAGCGATTCCAGGATCAAGGTGCAATGGAGGCAACGGATTATCATAGAGGACAAGGTGAGAAGATCCAGAAGAGAACTTTGGAATGGATGAAGAAGCGAGGAGAGAAAGGTGCTCCTGGTTTAGATGCTATGAAGGCACGTTCTGCTGAACATAAGGCAAAGCGTAGTGTTAAAGAAGCATACCGAGTACTTGCTAAATCTGGAAGTGATAAAGGTAAACCATCTCAGTTCTCATATAAGGATGAGAAGGATGCTAAGAAGTTTGCTGACAGCATTAAAAAAGATGGTGGACGTGCTACAGTAACTAAAGAAGATACTGTACAAGAATTGAATCGTTACGAAAAAGAGACTGGTAAGTCATCTGGTTCTCTTAACATGCCAAAGGGTAGACCCACTCAGACGGGTGGTACTAAAGATCCTGTAATGAGGGCAGTCAGAACTAGTATCCGTAAGGAGACTGGTAAACCTGAAGGTCAGCATAAGAAGGAGAGAGGTAAGAAACCTCCAGTAGCAGGTGAGTATGGTGCTCGTAGAACACCTAAAGATATAGTTCTTAATCGTCGTGCTGCTAAGGCAAGAGCAGATGCTGCAATGATGGATACTAGAGGAACTTAATGGCAAAGAAAACCTTTAAGCAGTTCCAGAATGATGCTAAGGGTTTAGACGATAAGCAATTCGCTAAACTCTTAGATAAAAAGAAGATTAAACGTCCTGATATTCTAAAGAAGATCAGGGAAGAAAGTCTTGCGGATAGAATGGCCGCTGCTGCTAAAAGGAATAAAGGTGCTATTAAAAATAAGAGAGGTGTTGCTCCTGCAAAAAAGCCTGTTGAACCGTCTGAACCAGAACTGAAGGCGGTTAACCCAGAGGCAGAAAGAATTGTCAGGGGTATGGAACGTAAATCTTTAGGAAGATTTAAGAGTTTGTACGGTAAAAGGCATAAGGATGTGATGTATAATACTGCTAACAAACTTGCATCATGACATTTAGATTTCTACCAGACGCATTTTATGCGAGTAAGTATGAACCTTGGTTATCTGAGGGGCATGCTACTTTTGATAATGCGAAGGAACGCAAGAAGATGCAAGATTCTGAAGATGAGAATCAGTATCAAAAGGACCGTATGATGCATGGTTCTAAGAAGACTGGTCAATCAAGGGATAGTGATACTTATAGAGATTGGAAGAAGAAGAGGGCAGCAGAGAAGGAAGCAAATAGACCTAGAATGACAGAGAAGGGTGTAAGATTTTACGACAAGAATGGAAAAGGTTACATAAAGGGTGGAAAAAAGACTTACGATTGACAAAGTTACTATATAGATATACCGATTAATAAGAATATGAGTTGTGGTTATCATTCGTTGAACACTGACTTACCAAAGGAAGTGATTCTGACTGCTTTAGAATGTTGTAGAGATGTATATCCTAATAAGGATGATTTTTTAGTTAATAGAACTCATAAGGATATTACTATTCTTGCGGTTGAAGGTACTAATGAGACTTCTGATTGGGTAACTAATCTTAAGTTCTTAATCAAACGAAATGATTGTCATAGAGGATTTGCAAACAATGCAAATAGAACTCTAGCAGAACTTGTAATTGGTTGTGAGGCATTAGATCCTAAAAGAAAATTAGTAATAGCAGGACACTCATTGGGTGGAGCAACAGCAACATTGATTGCTGATTTAATGTGGGAATCCAATAAGAATATTGCACTTATAACTGCTGGTTCACCTAGACCAGGTGGACGTAGACTTAGAAGGAGAGTTAAAGACCTCGAACATCTTCGGTTTGTGCATGGTAATGACATTGTTCCAGGGACTCCTCCTTGGATTGCTGGCTTTGTACATACTGATAAACGCATCCACTTACCTGACGAAGTAGATACTAGGTTTGATGGTGTTGCAGATCACAATATGGGTGATTATGTAACAGCAGCTAGGAAGTGGTTGGGATGAGTCTCCTATTCTTGATGGTCAAACCCTTACTTCTCATGCTTGTGAGGAAGGTTTTTAAGAAGCAAATGAAACAGTTCGCTGTGGATATGCTGGAAGACTATGCAAAAACTACTGATAACGACGTGGATGACCAACTGGTCGCACGGGTTAAAAAAGCAATGAGACTGGGAGCAGTCTAAAGGTTGCTGAAGACATAAATAAAAACAGGCAAAAAAACATTTTCATTACGGACGTAAAAACATGGCACTCTGGGGTAATAGCGATAACGTGACTTCGGCTGGAACGGTCTGGTTGAATTATGCCACTGGTATTGTGACTGCAACTGGCACAGCATTTGGTGCTTCAGGTTCAGCACAGGAAGGAAACGTTATAAGATTTGGTAACATCTCTCAAGCAGGGATAGGCACATATTTTGGTGACGCAGTAATTGTAAGCATTACAAGTGCTACGCAGTTGACTATTGGTTCTACTGCTGGTCTTAGTGGTGTAGCGATTGCTGGTACAGACTTTACCGTAACACAGCAACCTGTATATACTGTTCTTGATTCATCCCAGAGTGAGAATAGTTCAGTAGGTGTTGCTGATCAACTTACTTATGGTGTTGCTGCTGAAGGAGTAACTAACACTGCTACTTCTAAGTATGAAGTTGCACACGGTGGATGGGTTGGTGTCACAACTTATGTCGATCAGCATGGTAATCTAAGAGTTAAGAAAGAGACTCTTGTTGCAATGTCTGGAATTACTACTGGAAACGTACCTGTATACGATACGAATCCAACCGTGTAAAGTTTAATAGCTTATAGGATGTATGATTTTCAATGAATTGAATGACGGTAATTTTTTATTATTTGCCATTCGTAATTATGAGAATCCTCAGGCTGTAACCAAAGAGGATTTTGATAAAGATCTTAATCATTTTAAATATATCAAAAGACTATTAAAGAGATATAAGAATACGGGTCAACTTAAGACTCATTTACTTATTAATCACTTTATAGTCTTATATAATATTTTTGGTGATGCAACAACACCTATGTTGTTTTATAAAATTGAGAAGGAGTTGTGGGATGTAATGAAGACATTCATTATATTCTTAAACAAAATGCCTGATTATCCCAAATCACATATACATAATATTCCAGTTGACTTGGAATGTTTAGCAGAACTTCATAAGGTATACAAAGATGGCGACAAACCTTGATCGCATAATCCAAATGATTAGGACTCTCGGCAAAGTCGAAGAGGAAGGTGCTGTTGCAATCACTAATAATATAAGTGGTGGTAATATTGCTGGTGCTCCTCCAGATCATCCTCCAGTACGTAAAAAGAAGAAGAGATATATCTATCAGAAGAACACCAGAAAGAATTGGTCAGTAGGATAATGGACGAGAGCATTAACGCCGCTATCCTAGAAAGATTAGAAAAAGTTGTTCAGTCTCTGCAGGATAATTCTGTAAAGATGGGACAACTTCTTGCTGTACATAATGAAAAATTAGATAAGCAAGATAGAATAGATGCTGTATTGTTTGAGAAGGTTGAATCAGTTCACCGTGAAGTCAACCGTAAGGCAGAGGAGATAAAGAAGGGTTGTGAAAGAGATATACGTAAAGTTGACGATAGGCTCCGTATCATGGAGAAGAAGATGTGGACTATATTTGGTGCTCTTAGTATTATATCTTTCGTCGTTAGTCCAGTCGGACAAATAGTTATAAAGAATTTTGCTCCTCCAGCACAAGTAGAAAATATCTCAAAATAAATAATCGTGGTTGCATGAGCACCATGATTAGATCAGAAAGTGTATACCATTGGTTAACGGTTACGAATCAAGTCATCCTGTATACTGGATTGATGACTGCCTGTTTATGGGAGTCTGACGTTGACAGGAGATTCTGGCAGTGCTAATATCTAGTGGTACACAGAGCACTTGAATGGATTACGTTGACACTAGATTTATTGGTCTAGTATCGTCACGATTGCAGAAGTTTAAGAAGGTTAAACCTAACCTCTATAACTTCAGGTGTCCTGTGTGTGGAGATTCAAAGAAGCATAAGAATAAAGCTAGAGGTTATCTTTATGCTGTCAAAAATAATACAAACTTCAAGTGCCATAACTGTGGTGCAAGTTTGTCTTTAAATAATTTTCTCAAAGAGATGGACGTTACTCTACATAAGCAGTACGTCTTGGAGAAGTTTAAGTCTGGTAACACTGGCAACAATTTTGTTGTTAAGGAACCAGACTTTAATTTTGAGAAACCAAAATTTAAACCTAAACCACCTGAATTAGATCTACCTAAAGCAAGTGAAAATGTTGCAGCAGCAACATACTTGGAGCGTAGAAATATTGATCCGAATAAATTTTATTATGCGGAGAAATTTAAAAGTTGGACTAATACCAAAGTCCGTAATACTTTTGGACAGAGTGATTTAAAATATGATGAACCAAGGATTATCATTCCTTTGTATTATCAGAATAACCTAATTGGATTTCAAGGCAGAGCACTTGGTCCCAGCAAGGTTAAATATATTACCATAATGATTGATGATGAAGCACCAAAGATCTACGGGTTGGATAAAATCCGAGGAGGAACTCCAGTCTATATTACAGAAGGACCGTTCGACGCAACGTTTCTTCTCAATAGCATTGCTATGTGCGGCGCAGACGGTGATGTTGGGAAGTGGGGTGTTAGCGATCCTACTTGGGTTTATGATAATGAACCAAGGAATAAGGAGATCACCACAAGAATCTCCAAGACCATCGCAAGTGGCGCAAAGGTTGTCATCTGGCCAACCTATATTGAACAAAAAGATATAAATGATATGGTATTAGCTGGGCATGATGTCCAAACTATGGTAGAATCTAATACATATCAAGGTTTAGAAGCAAAACTCAAATTCACAGTCTGGAAGAAGTTATGAGCAATGGCATCAAGGTAGTTAAAAGAAAGGGTCATATCGAACCGATTGATCTTAACAAGATGCATGTCATGGTAGAACAGGCATGTAATGGTCTTGCAGGAGTTTCTGCAAGTCAGGTTGAGATACAGTCTGGAATTCAATTCTATGATGGTATGTCTACTGCCGAGATACAAGAGATTCTTATTAAATCTGCTAGTGATCTTATTGATTTAGATCATCCCAACTATCAGTTTGTTGCAGCAAAACTTCTTCTATTCTCTATACGTAAACAGATCTATGGCAGACTTAGGGAACTTCCTGATTTAATAGATCACGTTAAGACTTGTGTCAAGAAAGGTATCTATGATGCTGCCATTTTAGATAACTATACAGAAGAAGAATTTGAGAAAGTTAATTCTTTCATAGATCATGATCGTGATTATGCCTTTACTTATGCAGGTCTACGTCAAGTAGCTGATAAGTATTTGGTACAAGATCGGAGCACTGGGGAAGTCTATGAGACACCTCAGTTCATGTATATGATGATTGCTCTAACCATTTTCGCAAAATATCCTATAGAAACGAGGCTTAATTATGTCCGACGATACTACGACTCCATCTCCAG
>Ga0315316_10002106_pt1 | contig 14226 bp, 19 predicted proteins | sample M160m3416metaG_FD_203702 | JGI IMG/M metagenome (GOLD analysis project Ga0315316, IMG submission 203702) | Ammonia-oxidizing marine archaeal communities from Monterey Bay, California, United States - M1 60m 3416 | ecosystem: Environmental > Aquatic > Marine > Intertidal zone | place: USA...
ATTCATCAACCCACCATCTCGGATGGTGCAATCTAAAACTTTTATTTCTTTTCGGTACATAATAATAAAATCTCCTAACGGATATTTAAATCACCCGAACAAACGTAATTGCAGTATAATTTTCAACAAATTGGAGGATTTAATTATATTTCTATTAAAGTTTAAGGTCAATTAGATAATTAATCTTTCTAGCTTTAAACCCTTATTAGACAGAGGGTTTGGTCAAAAAATATCGAGGAACAATTACAATCAAAATTTAATATAAAGTAATTTCTAGTCAAGGCTATCTAAATATGAAAAATAAAAAGTCTTTTTGGATCATAAAACAAGAGCCCTCCCAGTATAACTGGAAACAATTTGAAAAAGACAAGGAAACTTATTGGGATGGGGTTAGGAACTATCAAGCGCGAAATAATTTAAAAAATATGAAGAAAGGTGACAATCTTCTCTTTTATCACAGTGTCGTTGGCAAAGAAATCGTTGGGATTGCCGAGGTAACCAGGGAAGCCTATCCCGATCCTACCACGGATGATGAAAGATGGGTTGTAGTTGATTTAAAACCTATAAAACCCTTTAAAGTCCCCGTTACCCTTGAAGAAATAAAAACGCACAAAGAACTCTCTGAAATAGCGCTAATAAAACAAACTAGGCTGTCTGTCATACCCATCACAAAAAAGGAATTTCAGGTTTTATTAAAACTGGGTAAAACAAGTCTTAACTAGCAAGTAACGTTACCAATATATTTCTATCTCAGAACCAATTCTATTTTAAATTGACTTAAATTATCCAAAAGTATAAATTCAAAAACCGTATAAAATTCAGTTTAACTAAGGAAATTCAAATTACTGACGCATCCTCTCTCCTCCACTATAAAAAACTAAAAATTAAACTATGAAAGGGCTAATTTCTTCAATAATCCTTATAATAATCGTCGCCTTTAAGGTTATCGCCTATGCCAATACTGAGGACATATCCAAATGCTATGATCAAATTAAACCATTACATCTGGAGAGAGAACGAGTAGCACAATTAGATGGGATGTGGGGTTTATTTGAAAAAAATCGCGAACTTCAAAATAACTCTGTTGCCGCTATTAATCTTGATAGAAAGGTTAATTCTATTATTTTTCACCTCGAATATCTTTGTGAAACTCTTAATGGAATACCTATGAACGAGGTAGCAAGATATGTTCGTGATGGCATCAAAGAATATGGTGAGGATAATTTTCGCAAGGAACTTATAATCCTTGGAAAAAATGAGGCCGAAATTAAGATATGGTTTGAATTTACTGATTTCTCTCTTAAAAACGAAGAACGTTCTTTAAATTTAAATACTATCTTCGAATCCATTAAAAATTCAGCACCCTTTATCCACTTATACGTTTCTCTTGCCCAAAAAATTAACCGCCGTGAGATCGATGATTCCATAGTAAAAAATGTTAGTGAACTTTCTAGGAAAATCGAATTATTTTTTGCAACTGATAGTTACATGAATCAAGCCTTAACTGAAAACAAAAATATTCCTTATGTTGACATTAATGAAAGCACGGGTGGCTCTTGATATATTTTCTAGTTAAATGATATTAAAAATAAATAATTGAGGTAAATTATGGGCAATTTTTTGGTCATAGGTGGCAGTGGAGTTATGGGCCAAGCTGCTATTAAAGCAATTCGGAAAAAATTTGGCAATAACGCTAAGATTATCGCAAATTGGTATGGAAAGGCGGATACCAATATTTCTATTGACGGCGCAACAAAAACAATCTTTGGAGATATTTCCGACCCGAACTGCGTTAATCAAATTTTGGCTGAAAATAAGGATCCATTTGACTACATGTTTTATGCCACTGCTCTAGGGGAAGTTGGGGTTCCCATTGTTCAAGCAAGTAAAGAATCTATAGATCAATCGAATCGACTATCTTTTGATCCCGTTTTGATGCTTGAAGAAAAACTCAACATAAAGACCATAGTGACATATTCAACGTTCTATGTGATCCGCCATCAATTAGCCACATATGGAGCTATGGGTTTCTCTAAAGAAGCAATTGAAAAGTGGACCCTAGAGCCTGGAAAATCGAAGCATGCTTGTATCCGTGCCGGCCTTTTCGAATCTCAATCATCTAGAGGAATAAAATTGCTACTTCGAAAATCAGCAAAAAATCCAGAAAAAATTAAAGACCCTTTATTAAAATCTTATTTTTTGGGGAAAAGTTCAAAAGAAGGGATAAAAGAATTTGAGGAGGGGATTTTTGCTGAAGAAAAAGAGGCTTATGGCGACTGTAGAACTAACTCAGAAGACCTCTATCAATCACATCTAACCCTATTTGCAACAAAAAACCCTTTATTCGTAAATGTATGTGGTAAAAAGATTTGGTTGTCCAAAGAACCACAACTACTTAATGATTATTTCTAACCCAAAAATCGATCTTCAGGCATACCTCAACTATTTTTTCTTCGGCTTATAAGGACCCGTTCGTAAATAGTTATCATTCATCTTCACATGAACATCAATTTGTGGCGCATCCTGATCTTTCCCCTCTGGATGACCATCATCAAATTTTTTAGATAGCAGACTCTTGGTCTTATTTGATAACATGGTTGATCTTTTTTTTCTGGTACGGGTCTTGCGTTCTGAAAATGCTTCTTTGTATTTTTTTTTATCCTCATGGGACATATTTAGAATCATAGTTCCTCACAATAGCTAGCAAGCTAATAATATTTAAAGATCCGATTTTATAGATTACGCTAATTTTGATCAAAGTGGAAAATATTTTATGCTTATTGATAAAATTAAAAATTCATTTAAAGATAAAAACATTCAAGAATCAGTCCTAACAACTTTTATCAATGAGTTGGACCACTTCGAAATTGCCCGCCGGCTTAATGAATTTTCAACTGAAGATAAGGTTCGAATATTTCATCTCTTTAACAGTGATAGCAAGCGCCAAAATTTGCTTTACGAAACAGATATGGATAGCAGGATGGAGATCCAGGAAACTTTGGATAAAAATTACCTGGCTAACCTTCTTGATGAAATGGCCGAAGATGAAGCCACCGATATAATTAAGGAACATTCCAATGCAACTCAGGAAGAAATCCTGAGTAAAATGGAAAAACAGGATGCTGAAGTAATAAAAGATTTAATTCAATACGGAGAAGAAACTGCTGGTGGCTTAATGACACCTGATTTCAACAAAATATCATGGGACCAAACAGCCGCTGAAATTTTTACAAAAGTCCGGCAGGAATTAAATTCTGATACCCAATCTTATTTTTATGTCGTGGACAACCAGAATAAATTATTAGGCTTTTTCAAGCTTCGAGATTTGCTCAATGCTTCTGCCTCTGCTTTAGCTCAGGAGTTTATCAGGCCGAAAACTCCTAAAGTAGAGATCAACGATCCCTGCGAAAAGGTTGCCAATGTAATGAGTCAGGAGCATCTTAGTATTTTACCCGTAGTCGACGAGCAAAATATTATTCAAGGAGTTGTTACTTTTGATGACGTAATTCGTATTATGGAAGATATCGCGAGTGAAGATATCTACACAATGGTCGGTACTGCAAAAGTTGATCCTTTTGCAAAAAAGACCGGTAGTAAAATTATGGCACGCGCACCTTGGCTGTTTACCACTTTTATTGGAGGAATTATTAGCGCATGGATATTAGGAATATTTGATAATACTCTTTCAGAATATACAGCAATTATATTATTTATACCGTTTGTTATTGGCCTTGCGGGTAATGTAGGGATTCAAGGTGCTACCGTCATTGTTAGAGGTCTCGCTACCGGTGATATTCAAGAAGATAATATAACGCATATCGTAAAAAATGAAATTTTGGTAGGGATGCTTAATGGAACTATTTTTGGGTTTCTTTGCGGTGCATTAGTCAGTCTTGCAGCAGAATTTTTATTAAAAACAGATCCCTTATTGGGAGTCGTTGTAGGCACTGGAGTTATATTAGCAGTATCTCTAGCTTCTCTAGTGGGTTCTCTAACACCGATTATTTTTATTAATCTAGATATTGATCCTGCCGTAAGCACTGGACCCATTATTACCGTGGCTAATGATATACTCGGTTTGGCTATCTACCTAGTAACAGCTAAATTTATTCTAGCTGCTTTCTAGTTTTTTCTATTTAGGCTCCGCCAATTCAATCTCAATGATTGCAGTATCTATTTCGACATATTCTCCTTCTTGGACATAAAATTCGTTTACAACCCCTTCCACTTCTGAGAGCAAAGTGAAATATCCTTCAGAAATTATCTCGGCAACGGCAGTTCCTGGTACAACTTTATCTCCCTTCCTAACTAAGAATTTATCCACCTTACCTGAAGTCATAGTGGGATACATCGCACACATGATAATATAATCCTCCATACCTTCCCTCCCCCTTACAACCAAATTTTTCAACAATATCTATCTATATATTTTTAATTTTATTAATTCCCTTTACAAGCATCAACCCCAGTACCTATCTTTAAAAGGTCGCCAATTTATTTAAAATGCTTTTTAAAGAAAATTTGTATAAACTTAAATTCTTAATAATTATTGGTATAAAAAATGAAAATTGACACTGGTGACACCCTTTATGAGCCGATGTCTCGAAATACAGGTGAAGTCATTTCTGTAATAGAGCATCCAGATGGGAAAATCATCAAAATCCGTTGGCGTTTGGATGGACAACTGCCCCACGATACGGAATTATTTTACAAAAAAGTCAAACGTTGTATTCGCGATGGTCTATATCAACACACTCCAGCAAATTAATGCTGATAAACAGTATGAGAAGGACGTCCCGCTAATATATTTTCTTTGCCCCAATTCACTACATTTTTAAATTTATCTGAAGCCATAAAATCATTAAACGCCTTTTCTTCGCTCCATTCAGAAACAATCAAGTAAGACTGCGCATCACTAACATCTTTATACAAAAATGATTTGGAGTGACCTTCCATTTCATTCATTACGCCTAATACCGCAGTAAAAGCATCTTCGAAAACCTTTTCTTTACCTGGTATCATCTTATAATTCATTCCAATAGTAACCATTAAACTTTCCTTTCAAATACAAATTAAGAAATCAAATAATCAGGCAACCAATCTCAAATCTTCCTGATTACTAGTTTGTTGAAGAAATATATTATTAATGCCAAATATTTTTTTTATCACATGAATATTACTTTTTTTATGCCCTAAGTACAAAGAGATCTTGTTTGAAGGAACTTTAAACGTAAGGTTTGATGGGATATGTTTTAATTTATCAATCATGGAAACCATTTTATCCCTTGCTATCAAACTATCCACTAGATATCTAAAAGAGGGATGATACGGACCATCAACAAGGTTTTCAAGCATCGAAGGATCTGAATGCAATCCAACCCTAATTACGGGAATATCTGCCTTCTCAAACTCTATCATTGCTTCTTTAACCAGTTGAAGCATTCTATCTAAACTCCAAGGTGAATATTCTCCCGTATTGTACATTTTAAATAACTTAGTATTTCTAATAACAAGGGTGGGATAAATCCTAACAAAATCAGGTCTCAGAGAGATCACATCCTTTACAGATTGCAAAAAGGTCGATTCATCGTCTTTAGGAAGGCCGGGCATCAATTGGAGTCCAAGAGCAAGTTCTTTTTTTCGAATTGATTTCACTGCATTTTTTACATTAGCAAACTCACACGGTCTACCTACTGCATTTAATACCTCATTATTTGTAGATTGAATTCCCAACTCAACAACTTGGACAGAATTATCTTTTAGAAAGGAAATATTAATATCATTTACTAATAAACTGTGGGTCGAAACTCTAATCGAATTAATATGCCCGGAGCTAATCCAAGGTCTAACAGCATTAAAAAGATTATTTTGTCTTTCAACAGTTAAACCAGTAAAACTTCCACCATAAAAAGCTACCTCACGTTTCTCCGGCAAACTATTCGAATCTAAAGCATCTAAATAAGTTCGAATAGCAGCATGAACTATTTCTTGATCACTCTGTTCATGAACCCCTGTAATTTTTGATTGATTACAAAATGCACAACGATAAGGACAACCTTCGTGAGGAATGAAAACAGGAATAACTAGTTGGGATCGTTTTTTCACAAAAATAATATCAAAAGAGGTTATCCCTTTATTAAAACTCAACAAGGTGGGATTAAAAAATATAATTTTATTCTAGATAAAGTGTTTAAAAATAAGACCTGTCATCATACCGAGCATCTCCTTTTCGTGGATATCCTCATTTATCTGTAATTAATTTTCTTCAAAACATTCGCAATAACCATCTGGCAGCCATTTAATATTTATATAATCAGGGAATATTGTATCCTTGTCGTAATTTGCCAAATCTAATTGATCGCAAGTAAGGTTTAGAGCATCCTTTAAATTAGCCCCGTTTAAAAATGTATCCTCAAGTTCAGCCCCATCAAAATCAGCTCCGGAGAGATTGGCTTCACTTAATACAGCCTGGGTTAAGTCTGCTCTCGACAGATTGGCTTCGCTAAGATCTGCTTTAATTAGATAAGCTGCTGTTAAATCTGCGTCCTCCAAGCAAGCCCCTTTTAATTGTGCCTGCATGAGTTTTGCATTACAAAGATCCGCACCCTGCAAACTATTTTTGGAATCTTCTATTTGTTTCTTTCTGAGGATCCAATCTTCAAGCATACAAATTTTTCTTGTGTAAGAGAGGTAAGTAAAATGAATAAGTTAAATATCTTATCTTATTTTTTTTAAAGAAAATAATAATAAATTAGGAGCTAAGAGAGAAATTTTTCATGGCCATTTTTGCAGCTGCCTGTTCTGCTTCTTTTTTACTCCGCCCCAAACCCTTTCCTTCGATCTCATTTTTTATCACAACAACTACCTCAAACTGTTTTGCGTGGTCTGGACCAATTTCCCTGATAACTTTATATGAAGGAATGCACACCAGTTTATTTTGTGTATATTCTTGAAGGTCACTTTTAAAATCCCTAAAAGACCAAGATTCGGCAGTTTTTACTATCTCCTCTTTTATTAAAGGAAGAAAAGTCTTGGAAGCAGCATCCAATCTACCGTCACAAAATACTGCTCCGGCTAAGGCCTCAAATGTATCTGCTAAAATTGATGCCTTTCCTCTACCACCTGAAAGGTCTTCACCTTTACCTAATAAGAGATACTTTCCTAGTTTGATATTCTTTGCCAACTTTGCCAAACAGGTTTCATTAACCACAGCAGCGCGAATTTTAGATAAAGTCCCTTCAGCAAATTCACTATATTCATGCACAAGATAATCACTTACCAGTATATCCAATACTGAATCGCCCAAAAACTCTAGACGCTCATTGTGCTTTAGGATTTTGCTGTTTTCGTTTGCGTAGGATTTATGGGTGAGAGCCTTATTGAGTAAATTAATATCAGAAAACTTGAATTTAATTTGGTCCTGCAGGCAGTCCAATTGTTCTATTCGGGTTTCTAATAAATCCATTTGCCAACTTATCCGGAAAATTTCTTAAAAACCAAAACACCATTGGTACCACCAAAACCAAATGAATTAGAAATACATATATCCACATTTGCTGCCCGAGCATGATTTGGAACATAATCAAGGTCACACTCTGGGTCTGGAGTCGTGTAATTGATCGTAGGAGGTAAAGTTTTATTTTTTATCGCCATGAGTGAATAAATGGCTTCTACTCCTCCGGCCGCACCTAAAAGATGCCCCGTCATCGATTTCGTTGAACTGACCGAGAGTTTTTTAGCGTGATCTTTAAAAACCGTCTTTATTGCCTGAGTTTCTGTTGCATCTGCTGCTGTAGAGGTTCCATGTGCATTGACATAATCAACATCCTCCTTATTAATCCCGGCATTATTTAATGCCAGATTAATACAACGGGCTGCACCTTCACCACCCGGAGCGGTTGCCGTAATATGATGAGCATCTCCATTGAGCGCATACCCGATTATTTCTCCAAGAATTGAGGCTTTTCTTTTTTTCGCAAATTCCAACTCCTCCAGGATAAGAACACCACAACCCTCACCAATTACAAAGCCATCACGATTCATATCAAAAGGTCGGCTAGCGCCTTGAGGATCATCATTCCGATGTGATAATGCCTTAGCTGCATTGAACCCAGCCACACAAAGGGGAGTGATAACAGATTCCGTCCCACCTGCAATCATTACATCTGCATCACCATACTGTATAAGACGGGCTGCTTCGCCAATGGAATGAGTACCCGTTGCACAAGCAGTAACCACACAGGAATTTGGCCCTTTAGCACCGGTTTGAATGGAGACCTGACCAGACGCAAGATTTGCAATCAGCATGGGTATAAAAAAAGGAGTAATTTTTTTAGCTCCTTTTTCATTATAAATTTGATGATATTTTTCGATTGCGGGAAGACCGCCAAGACCTACACCAACAATAACCCCTACCCTCTCGGCATTCGTATCATTAATTTCCAACCCAGATTCATCGATAGCCATTTTACTACAAGCCATAGCATAATGGATAAACCTGTCCATCTTTTTTATATCTTTATGATCAATAAAATCTTTTGGATCAAAACCTTTAACTTCACCCGCAATCTTAACAGGGAAATCCTCATCAGGAGTAAAGCTTTTTATAAGGTCTACACCAGTCCGACCATTAAACAAAGCCTCTTCATTCGCTTTCACTCCTAACCCTAAAGGAGAAACGATCCCTAATCCAGTAACAACCACTCGCTTTTTCATCTATTCACCTTAGGGATGAGGAAAGCTATTTAACTTGTTTGACCTTTAATATAATCGACTGCATTTTGAACAGAAGCAATTTTTTCCGCATCTTCATCAGGGATCTCAATATCAAACTCTTCTTCCAGAGCCATGACAAGTTCTACGGTGTCTAGGGAATCGGCACCCAAATCATCAATAAATGAAGCTTCGGATTTCACTTGCTTTTCATCCACCCCTAATTGATCGACTATAATTTCTTTTACTTTTTCTTCAACAGACATAATTTTTCAAACTCCTAGTTGGAATTACATCAACATACCACCATTTACATTTATTACCTGCCCTGTAATATAACTGGCATTCTCTGAAACTAAAAATGATACACAACGTGCTACGTCTTCCGGCTGCCCTAATCTTGCAAGCGGAATTTGCTCTATTAATTTTTCTCGAACCGACTTTTCTAAAACCTGAGTCATCTCTGTATCAATAAATCCAGGTGCTACGGCATTGGCACGTATACCCCGTGGCGCTACCTCCCGGGCCAATGTTTTGGTAAAACCAATTAACCCTGCTTTTGAAGCTGAATAATTTGCCTGACCAAAATTTCCCATGACTCCCACAATGGATGCAATATTTATGATTACACCACTTTTCTGCTTCATCATTTGTTTTGCAGCTTGCTGGCTACAAAGAAAACTACCTTTTAGATTAATATTTAATACAAGATCCCAGTCCACTTCTTTCATTCGAACCAATAATCCATCACGAGTGATACCAGCATTATTAACAACAATATCCACTGGTTTATATTCTTTTACAATCGAATCGAAAACACTTTGCACAGCCTCGGCACTTGAAACATCTAGTTGAACTGCAGAAGCTTTACCTCCCCTACCTTTTATTTCCGCAACCGTCTTCTCAGCACCGTCGAAGTTGACATCCCCCAAAATAACATGAGCGCCTTGCCTCGCCAAATCTTCACTAATGATTCTTCCGATTCCTTGTGCTCCACCTGTTATCAAAGCAATTTTTCCATTTAGCTCCATCTTTTTTGTTTCCAATTTATATTATTTTATAGCTGAAAGAGTTTGTGACAATGATTCCCTGTCACTCACCTGATAACAATTAATATTTTTATCGAACCTTTTCATCAATCCGCTTAAAACTTTTCCTGAACCCAATTCCACAACTGTATCGATTTCATGATCCACAATACATTGCATCGTCTCAGACCATCGAACCGCTGAGCATACTTGTTTCACCAAAGATTCTCTTGCATCAATTCCTACGGTGATTGGTTTTGCCTCAATATTGTTGATGACAGGAAAGGATAGGTCATAAAACTTAGTATTTTCTAACTCTTTTTGAAGCTTAATCTCAGCAGGTTTCATAAGCGCACTATGAAATGGCGCGCTCACAGGTAGCATTACTGTTTTTTTAGCCCCTGCCGCTAAAGCATCCTTAGAAACCTGCTCAACACATTCCGTATGACCGGCAATTACTGTCTGTATAGGACTATTTAAATTAGCAGGTTGTACAATTTTTGAATCACTAGAAACCGTATCGCATAACTCCTGAATGGTATCTAAAGGTAGTCCAATAATGGCCGCCATTGAACCCTTCCCAACAGGAACCGCTTCCTGCATGAATTTCCCTCTTAAATGAACCAAACGGACAGCATCACTAAATTTCAAGGCACCTGAAGCAACTAAAGCCGAGAATTCTCCCAAGCTATGTCCTGCCGCAAGTATGGGATTAATACCATTTTCCCTTAACATTTTCAAGGCCATTGTACTATGTATCAACAAAGCAGGCTGTGTATTTTCAGTTAACTTTAGAGTCTCTTCAGGCCCATTAAAACATATACTTGTAAGATCATATTGAAGCACTTCGTTAGCCTCTTCAAACAATTGCTTAGCAGCAGGGACATGGTCATAAAAATCTCTCCCCATTCCTATAAACTGTGACCCCTGACCCGGAAATACAAAAGCTATTTTCACCATTTAATCACCGCAGATCCCCAAGTCAAACCTGCCCCCACAACACCCAAAACCGAAATATCACCCGGTTTAATCTTACCTTCACTTTTAGCATCGGCAATTCCAATAGGTATCGATGCAGCAGAGGTGTTTCCATATTTTTGAATCGTCATATAAATTTTTTCCTCAGAAAAACCTAATTTTTCACCTACCGCATTAATAATTCTCTTGTTTGCCTGATGAGGAATAAGAAGATTGACCTCTTTTATATTGATACCGTTAAAATCCAATGCCTCTTGGATTACATCGGCCATTCTTTTTACAGCAACTTTAAAAGTTGCATTTCCAGACATTTTTATAAAATAATTTTTATTCTCGATATCTTCTTTATTAATCCCAGTCTTTCCAATGCCCCCAGGAACTGAAATGAGATCCGTCAAATTTCCATCAGAATAAATATGTGAAGATAAAATACCAATAGATTTTGTTTGCTCCAGTCTTTTTAACAAGACCGCTCCTGCCCCATCACCAAAAAGAATACAGGTTGATCTGTCCGACCAATCAACAATTCTAGAATTCACTTCACTACCAATCACCAAAATATGCTCATAGCGCCCAGCTTTAAGATATTGTTCGGCAATAGACAATCCAAAAACAAAACCAGAGCAAACCGCGGAAATATCGTACGCAGCTGACTTAAAAGCCTCCAGCTCTTTTTGTACAAAGCACGCAGTAGAAGGAAATAGCACGTCGGGGCTAGAGGTGCAAACAATGATCATATCAACTTGATCTGGGCTCACATTAGCGGACTTAAGAGCTTTTTTAGCTGCACGGACAGCCATGGTAGAAGCAGATTCGTTTTCTGCCGCAATCCTACGCTCTTTAATTCCAGTACGAGTAAAAATCCACTCATCTGATGTATTGATGGAGTTTTCTAAATCATGATTAGTGAGAACTTTATCAGGAACATAAGCTCCCGTTCCCGCAACTGTAGCTTTAAAATTCGAAATAGAACTCATCGAGGAAAGGTTATCTGGTTTCTTTAGGTTTCGGATCTTTGGATGAATGGATGTCTTCTCTACTTTGTTGCCCTTCTTTACCCCCAAAGGCAATATCTTTTATCTGCCCCCAGAGTGTTCCTTTTGAATTTTCAATATCCGAGAGATTCAATTCTATATCCTGCTTTATATGTTCAATAATATTTTTTTCACTCAATTCTTGAGCCCTATTAATAGCATTCTTGATAGCTTTTGGGGAAGAGCTTCCATGAGCAATAATGACTACCCCATTTACTCCTAATAACGGGGCACCACCCGTTTCGGAGTGATCCACCTTCTTTTTAAATTCAACCAACTTCGGTTTCAATAGTAAATAACCCAATTTGCTAACCCAATTGCTCTGAAACATCAGCTTGAGGTTTGACCCTATCATTTCAGCAAGGCTTTCACTAATTTTGAGAGCCACGTTTCCAGTGAAGCCATCGCAGACAATCACATCTGCATTGCCCTGATAAACTTCTTTTCCTTCCAAATTACCTATAAAATTTATATGACTATTTTTTAGCATTTGAAAAGTCTCTTTAACAATTTCATTCCCTTTGCCATCCTCTTCTCCAATACTCAAGAGGCCGACACTGGGATTCTCTTTTTCTAGAATGTACTCCGCGAAAACATGACCCATGATTCCAAACTGGAAAAGCTGATTGGTTTTGCAATCAACATTTGCACCCGCATCTAAAAGAATAGAGATTCCTTTTGAAGTGGGTAATTGAATGGCTATGGCAGGCCGGTCCACTCCTTTCACTGGTCGGAGAATTACCGTCGAGTATGCTAGAACTGCACCCGTATTCCCTGCGCTCAAAAACGCGGCACCAACACCCTCTTTTACTAAATCCAAGCCAACCTTCATCGAAGATTTTTTTTTCGTACGAAGAGCTTTGCCTGGGATATCATGCATTTCAACAATTTGTTCTGCATGAACTATCTCGATAGGCAATGTGTGGTCGGGGTCATGCTTATCTAATTCAGCTTGAATTCTTTCTCTTAATCCCGTGAGAATGATCTTCGTATTATATTCCCTAGCGGCCAGGACAGCACCTTCTACCACGGCTGCGGGGGCATGGTCGCCTCCCATGGCATCAACCACGATTTTCATCCCTGGTCCCTTCCTTTCAAATGTATTACAGGAAAATCTTTAGTGAGGATTTTGAAATAACAAGCGTTATAATATCCTAAACCGCTTCTACTTCCATTATTTCTTTGCCCTTATAATAACCACAATGAGCACAAATATGGTGAGGCCGCGTCATTTCATGGCATTGAGGGCACTCCATATAGGCGGGGGTTTTAAGGCCCAAGTGAGACCTTCTCATTCCCTGCTTGGACTTCGATGTCTTTTTCTTCGGAACTGCCATTTTTTCTCCCTATATCAACTTTTTTTTAATTTTTTTAACACAGCAAAACGAGGATCTATCTCTCCGTCGCTTTGGCACTCGCATTCATTAGTATTAAGATCATTACCACATTTTGAGCAAATACCTTTGCAAGCTTCGTTACATAAACGAATTAAAGGCACATCAAGTAGGATATTATCTCTAACCGGAGCGCTCAAATCAACTCGGTCCTCTTTATAAATCTCCTGTTCTATATCTGTTTCTTTAACTTCAACTTCAGTTCCAGAAGACTGTTCTTTAGCTCGAGGAACAAAGTGAACTTGAATTTTATTCTTTACCTCTAAAGAAAACGGTCTTAAACATCTTGTACAAGCGACCTGAAGCGAGGCCTGTAATTGGCCAGAAAACAAAATATCTTGTTCTATCCTCGTTAGTTTTCCATTTACCCTAACGTTACCGCTAAGAGAGCAATCCGGTTGATTAATTTCAAATTGCTCTTTTTCGGCCAGCAAATTAAAATCCAAACCCCCATCAGGGATTTCTTCAATTTCAAAAATCATGGTCGCCCTTTAAATTCAGAACCTTTTAAAACCGGAAACCAAGATCGGCAGGAAGGACAATAAAGCGAAATGTTAGCTTTTATGATAAAACCAGTCAAGAAAATAATGTTACTTCCATATCACGACCTTGGATGGAATTGCTGATAAATCTCCAGCATTCTTTTGCCAAGTATATGGGTATAGATTTGTGTAGTGGAGATATCGGAATGGCCAAGCATCTGCTGAACCGAACGCAGGTCAGCGCCTCTTTCCAAAAGATGTGTGGCAAATGCATGGCGCAAAATATGCGGCGAAACACTAGGTTTTATATTCACTTTAGCCACATAACCTTTTAATATTTTCCAGAACCCTTGCCGGGTCATGCCCAGCCCTCTTCGAGTTAGAAATAATTCATCAGCTTTCCGGCTATCTTTTCGGCTAGAAATAAGGGCCCGCCGTGAGTTTGAAATATAGTTCTCCACCGCTCTTTTAGCCAGAGTCCCTATAGGTACGATACGCTCTTTACTCCCCTTGCCTAATGTTCGCACATAACCAACTTCCAAATTCACCTGACTGACTTTAAGGCTAACTAACTCTGAAACCCGCAAACCACTAGCAT
>Ga0315316_10002107_pt1 | contig 14226 bp, 9 predicted proteins | sample M160m3416metaG_FD_203702 | JGI IMG/M metagenome (GOLD analysis project Ga0315316, IMG submission 203702) | Ammonia-oxidizing marine archaeal communities from Monterey Bay, California, United States - M1 60m 3416 | ecosystem: Environmental > Aquatic > Marine > Intertidal zone | place: USA...
ATCTGAAGTAAAAGGGAAATGGACGCAGGGAGGCGTATCCCTGGATCTGACGCTTACTCCGGACACTTCTGAGATGAACGAGATTGTGAAGGCACCTTCGCGTCCTCAGACTCCAAAGCCGCCATTCCCGTATCTCGTGGAAGACGTGACGTTCACCAACGAAACAGACGATGTTAGACTGGCCGGCACGCTGACCGTGCCGAAAACAGCTGCGCCGTGTCCTGCCGCCATTCTGATTTCAGGTTCCGGACCTCAGGATCGTGATGAGAGTTTACTCGACCACAAACCATTCCTGATCATTGCCGATCACCTGTCGCGGCACGGGATTGCGGTGTTGAGATTCGATGACCGCGGCACAGGGGCCTCAACAGGGGCCTTTCAAACTGCCACCAGTGAAGACTTTTCCAGAGATGCCGAAGCGGCCTTTGAATATCTGAGCAGCGATCCTCGAGTAAATGAAAGAGCGACTGGTCTCATCGGCCATAGTGAAGGTGGCATCATAGCTCCTATGGTGGCGGGGCGACGAACCGACGTGGCGTTTGCAATTCTTCTGGCCGGCCCAGGCGTAAACGGCCGAGAGATCCTGTTATCACAGGGACAGCTTATCTTAAAGGCCCAGGGAGTCACAGATGAGGCTGCGCTGAAGGCTCAGCGAGACACACAGGTCGCTCTGATCGACACAGTGGACAATGCCCCGGCGGACGCCACACACGACGAGCTTGTGAACTCCGCAATGCTGATATTGGCTGACGTATTGCCTGCAGAAGCGTTGCAGGAAAAAACACTGAAATCAACAGTGTCCGCCGGGATCGAACGACTCAATAGCCAATGGTGCCGATTCTTTCTGACTCACCAACCAGGACCGGTCCTTGAAAAACTCAAATGTCCGGTCCTCGCTCTCAATGGCGAAAAAGACGTACAGGTTGATCCCCGGCTGAATCTTCCGGCTATTCGCGAAGCTCTTACAAAAGGCGGGAATACGCGATTTGAGACTGTCGAACTGCCGAGTCTGAACCATCTTTTCCAGACCTGCAGCACCGGAGCCGTAAGCGAGTATCAGACAATCGAACAGACGGTTTCCCCGATGACGCTGAAGAAGATAACAGACTGGATTCATCAGAATGCGGTAACCCCGCCCGCCAAATAGTGTCCGCAGTGGTTCGCTCACATCGACCGGCGTTCCCCGGTATGCCTCATAAAACGCGAAGGTCGGGGCGGGGCGGTTGCACACACACCAGGAACGACTGAATCGAGCAACGTAGCGCCAAACCACATTTTTGTGACGCTCCGTCGAAAACAGATCGAACCCAGCCAGTTCAAGCCGAACACAGAGCCGCAGTAGACAGAATCAGTATGCATCGGGCATCCACTGAAATCCCTGCACAAGAAAGTGAATCAAACAAGGCAGCGAACCTGTTAGTGCATCCATGTGTTGCGCTGAGAGTACGTCAGACGATTCACCTGAACCAACAATCAAACCATCAACGCATGCGCATGGAACCGATTCTTCCAGCAACGGGTCTCGGCCCGACTGCCAGAGACATTCATTGTTGCGCGCATGTCGGCTCATCATGGAAGCCGAATACTGTTCCCCGGTGAAGGTGACGATTTCAGCGTTTCGGTACAGCTGGCAGGATCCGCAGGTGAAGTCGCCAAAGGTGATTGGGAGGCCCTGGATGCTGTGTCACATCTGGCCCTCCAACCATTCGAACGCGAGGGCTCTTTCGCAGCCAGTTACAGTACGCAGAGCGAAAGATCCCTCATGAACATGTGCCATGTGTGCCGCTGGGCAGTGCCGGCTGCAACGCAGAGTGGTCGACGGAACATTATCCATCTTCGCGATGTTCGACTTGCGGCGCAACAATGCGCAGCGACCTTCACAAGCCTAATTACGAATGCGCCGAAAGTGGACAGACGCGGCTTTCTTCAGCAGTTCGTTCCGACTCATTTCAGAGGAAGACCGTACTTTCGTTTTGTAGACAGAATCAGTTGCTGTAAAGTTCGTTAACAGGTCCGCCGAATGAGAGATCGGTAAAAAACAGAATGACTTAACCGATGAACAGCTGCATCCCCCTGCTCTGCTTTGTACTTGCAGGCAACGTGCTTTTGGCCGACGAACGCCCCAATATCATCTGGATCTTCGCCGAAGATACATCTCCGTGGATGGGATGCTACGGCCACGAGGCCAATCAATCGGCGACGCCCAATATAGATTCGATCGCCGCTGCAGGTGTCCGATTTGACCGCGCATTCGTTCCTGCTCCCGTTTGTTCGGCCTGCCGCTCAGCGATGATGTGCGGAGCAAATCAAATTCGCTTCGGCGGTCATGAACACCGTTCATCGCGAGCCAAAGATGCCCAGCTCCATCTGCCCAAAGGGATGAAGCTGCTGCCACAGCTCATGAAGGAAGCGGGTTATGCAACCTACAACCACGGCAAGACTGACTATAACTTTGTCTGGGATACCAAAGCTACTTATTCGAAACTGCAGATGAAGGGACAGGCGAACAGCTGGCAGGTGCTGAGTAAGAATCAGCCGTTCTTCGTTCAGTTTCAGACGAAGGGAGGAAAGAGTAACACCAGGAAGTTTCCGCCGCATCGCCGAACTGATCCGGCAACAGTAACCGTCCCCCCCGACTATCCGCAAAACGATGTCTATCGCGAAGTCGTAGCCCAGCACTGCGATGCCATTCGGGCAGATGACGACCACATTGGAGAAATTCTGAACGGACTAAAGAATTCCGGCCTGACTGAGAACACGATCGTTGTTTACTTCTCAGATCATGGAGCCAATCATCTAGTGCGACACAAGCAAATGCCGACCGAAGGCGGCCTTCACGTTCCGTTTATGATGATGGGGCCGGACAAATATATTCCACAGCAGAGCGTCCGAAAGGATCTGATCAGCACCCTTGATCTGTCAGCCACGACACTCGCCTGGGCGGGCATTGAAATACCGAACTGGTATGAAGGCAGGGACCTGTTTGCAGACAATTTCCAGCCGAGAAATTGGGTTGCTTCCGCCAAGGATCGACTCGATCACACCATCGACCGCGTTCGCACAATGCGAACGAATCAGTATCGCTTCACGCGTAACTACAAACTTGACCGAGTCCTGCTGCAGCCACAGTATCGTGACGGCCAGGAATATCTCAGGAATCTGAAAGAGCTCTATTCGTCCGGGGCACTCTCAAAGGAACTCACCCGGATCTATTTCGGCGAACGCCCGGCAGAAGAATTCTATGACGTGGTGAACGACCCGGCTCAGATTCACAATCTGATTGACACGCCTGCCCATACGGACAAGGTTAAACGACATCGTCAACTGCTCGACCGCTGGCTGGCCAAAGGCGACGCTGGCGCCGGAGAAGAAACGCCGGCTGCCATGCGACACAATGGAGACGACTGGCAGGGGGGACGGGGTGTCAATCCTGAATACGAGGTCAATCGCGCTGACAGCGACGGGGACGGTCTTTCGGACAAGTGGGAGCAGATCAACAACAGGGACCCGGCAGACGGTCGACTCGTTTTTGAATTCGACTGCGGCGGCTGGCAAACAGAAGGCTGGAAGTCCCGGGGCATTTCGGACAACATCGCAGGATTCCAGGGTTACCTTGGGTTCGCATTGGCAGAAAGCGGCAATCGTCTTGTCCGCAATGGGCTTAAGACCAAAGTGATGGGCGACGATCAGAATCTTGTCATCACAATTCGTGCAAAAGACGACGTCGAGGTTCAGGCAATAGCCAACGACCGGGTGTTAGGGCAACCGCAAATTGTGACGTCAGTCACAGATTTCACCCGGGTGCAGATTCCTCTGCAGGGAAACGCAGCATGGAACGGCACGATTGAATCGCTTGCGATCACGCTGATCGGGAATGCAGGAACGGAAGTGGAAGTCGATTCGATCACGGTCGATCGCACCCGCTAACTGACTCCGTAAGGCCTCAATTGGAACTGGCTGCGAATCGATTCAATTGACCACGACATTCGGGATTGGATCGAGCCCAATGCCCGTCGCCACTTTCGCCATCCACAAGTCCTGTTCCAATCGGCTTCGCGGAGTTCCCGGTTCGGAACAGGAGCCACAATGTTGCGAGCGACACATTCACTCGGTGAGTCACTTCCCATACGACTTCCGACGCTTGCTGGTCGGCTCAGGAAATCGCCGTACTGACCAACCTGCCCAAGATATGGAACTCACGTCCGAATGCAGCCAGATTGGCGCCGCATCAGAACAGATCAGCCGACTCAGACATACTCTTTCCGCCTGCGTTAACAGGTACTGTCCGTCAAACCAATCTGCCGCCACACACTGTCGCGACGTCCTTGCCCTGCGAAAGCAGAACATCCGCTTCCCGCAGCTTCTGAAGAATCTGTTCTGTCTTGAATCGTTTACGGGGCATCGAACGCCTCGTTCTTCTATGACCAGCCCCTTAATTTACCACTCAATGTGTCGTCGCGGTTAGCGGTGCAGGCCAGTAGTGCAACTGCCTGCGTTCAGCTACAGTTGGAACACAGGAATTCACTTTCAACAGTCCACTTTCAGACTTGACGATGGAAGTCTCCGGGACATTTTCGACGAGAATCATTTCTGACGTTTTCCCAAACGGCGTGGGCGCGTCCGCCTGAACGACGGGGAGGACGCCAGGTACAATCTCCCAGGCCGCAACAACGCCGTTTCATTTGGAATGACTTCACGCAGCGTGCTGCCGAAACCCCGGAATACCACGCGATATGCCGGTGTAACAGGACCGATGCCCGTCAACAAGACGGCCACCTGCGCCGTCACCTGCCCCTCCCCAGCAAAGAATTTCTGACATGCGTTCTCAACACTATGTTCGAATCGCTTCTGCTATTGTCCTGGTGCTGACAGTCGACACGATCGTCCAGGCGGCTGAGACTGACTATCAGCGTGATGTGCTGCCGATTCTGGCAGAACACTGCACCGCACGTCATGGTCTGGACCAGGCATCACGAGAAGCGGATTTGCGGCTGGATCTGCAGAATGCAGTCCTTAAAGGAGACGAATCCGGGGTGGCAGCAATTCTGTCCGGGAAACCGGAAGACAGCGAATTATGGAAACGAATCACGTCAGCAGATTCGGACCTGCTGATGCCGCCCGCCCATCACAACAGGCCGCTCCGCCGGAAGCATATCGAAACGATTCGATAGTGGATCGATGAGAGTGCGGCGTACTCGGACCACTGGGCGTTTGTGGTTCCCCGGCAGAAACCCATCTCCGGACGATCTGGCCGCCTTCGAACGCGATGGCCTTGATGCAACCCTCGAAAAACTGCTGGACGGCAGGTTCAAGTCTGAAAAACGAGGACAGTGCGGCATGGAGCTCAGCGAAGTATTGCCTCAAACGGCGGAAATCGCCGACGCTATGTTTCTGATTCGAACCATGCGGACCGAGGCCGTCAACCACGCGCCAGCACAGGTCATGATGAACACCGGCTCACAGCAGTGCGGTCGTCTCAGCTTTGGATCGTGGACATTATACGGGCTGGGCATCGAGTCGGCCGACCTTCCCGGCGAGGTTGTGCTGACCAGTGCGCAAGGTACCAGCGGCGGTGCAAGCAACTACGGCACAGGCTTTCTGTCGACAATCTACGGCGAAATCCCGTTTCGCAGTTCCGGCCACCCGGTGCTGTACTTGTCCAATCCGGCCGGCATCGATGAACAGGCGCAGCGACCGTCACCGGACGCGATAAGTCGACTGAACGAACTGTCTCTGCAGTCACTGGGCGATCCTCAGACAGCCGCCCGCATCCAAAGTTACGAAATGACGTACCGCATACAAACCACCGTGCCCGAGCTGATGGATCGTGGCAGCGAACCGCAGCACATTCTGAATATGTACGGCACCAAAGATCCAAAGGAAGCGAATTACGCCCGTAACTGCCTGCTGTCTCGACGGCTGATCGAACGCGGTGTCCGCTTCGTGCAGTTGTTCCACGAGGCCTGGTACCAGCATGGAAACCTGACCGGAGGAGTCAAACAGAACGCAGCTGACACAGACAAGGCCAGCGCGGCTCTGGTGAAGGACCTGAAACAGGGAGGGCTGCTGAACGACACACTGGTCATCCGGGAGGCGAATTCGGACGCACGCCGATGGTCCAGGGTGGCAACGACGGTCGTGATCCACATAACCGCAGCTACAGCGTGTGGCTGTCAGGCGGCGGAGTGAAGACCGCCCATGTCCACGGACAGACCGACGAACTGGGTTTCAACGTCGCCAGCGATCCCGGACAGGTACACGACCTGAACGCCACTTTGCTGCACTTCTTGGGCCTCGACCATCTGCGTCTGACCTACCGTTTTCAGGGCCGGGACTGCCGCCTGACCGACGTACATCGCAGTGTGGTGCGGGAAATTCTGGCGTAACTTACTGTCGGCGGACACCGTAGCTTTGGGGTGTCGCAACGGTTTCAGATCACCACGCAGCAACGTACGACAGGTTGTCTCTGCTGGTATCCGGCCCCGTAACTCAGGGAACTCTACGGATTAGCAGCGTTTGCAGTCGCTCGCTAACGTTTCATGTGTCCCGATGTCGTGCCGGGGGGGACTGCATCCAGGAACTCTCTTGCTCGACGTGCGTGCTGGTATGGAAACCACGTCTAACAATGAAACAGCGTTTGCTGGCAGTCCGCTTACGAAACCACAGGCCGGAATTTATTCACCCACAAGTGAACTGCATCCAAAAGGGTTCCGCCAGAAGCCTTTGTCTTGATTTCAGGTTCTGCTTTAAGAAGGGCCTAAGACACCGTAGAATGATCGGGAATAAGTTCATCGCCTGCCAACACTCCTGCCGCTCGCCAATACAGTCACCTTAGCTCGGCATCTATCCTACCGCATCCGAGACATACTCATGTTTACGATCGCTGCATCCCGTCGCGCAATTGCTGGACTGCGGCTGTTGATATGCAGCATGTTCTGTTCGTCTCTGCATGCCCAGGTAGATTTCAATCGTCAGGTCCGTCCGATCCTGGCAGAGCATTGTCTTCAGTGCCATGGCCCGGATGCCGAACAACGCACCGCGGATCTGCGACTGGATCTGGAAGCCGAGGCGAAGAAGTCGGCCATTGTTGCCGGTGCGGCGGCGGACAGCGAACTCATTCATCGCATTCAGTCGACAGATCCGGAATCGGTCATGCCCCCCGCTTCCACCGGAAAACCACTGACGAAAACCCAGAAGGACGTCCTGCGACAATGGATTCAGGAAGGCGCGAAATATTCGAACCACTGGGCCTTTCAGCCGATCGCAGAATCACAATTTCTTTTGAAGGCACTTCCCGCCTCAGAAGCCGCCACGTCACCCATCGATCGTTTCTTACTGCACCGCCTACATAAGGCAGGCCTTGGATACTCACCGCCCGTCAGTCGAGCCCGTTTCATCCGTCGCGCGACAATTGACCTGACCGGTTTGCCACCGACATGGGCCGAAGTGGAAGAATTTGAAAACGATACGCCAGCAGGAAGTGAAGAACGACTGATTGACCGTCTGCTGGAATCTCCTCGCTATGGCGAACGCTGGGGACGTCACTGGCTGGATATCGCACGCTACGCGGACACGCATGGCGGCGCGGCTATCGGTTTTAAATCGTTCCCGTTTTCGTACACGTATCGCGACTATGTGATCAATGCGTTCAATAAAGACCTGCCATTCGACCGTTTTCTGCTGGAACAGATTGCCGCGGATCAGCTTGGCCTTTCGGAAGACGATCCGGCGCTCGCGGCTCTTGGGTTTCTGACAGTTGGGATGCAATTCCGCAATTCACACGACACAGTTGACGATCAGATCGACGTGATTAGTCGTGGACTGATGGGACTGACGGTCACCTGTGCCAGATGCCATGACCATAAATTCGATCCGGTACCAACCTCGGACTACTACTCTCTCTATGCGTCGATTGCTCCCAGCAAGTCTCCTTTTCAGCTGCCCGTGATTGGAAGCGTTACCGACGAGAACGCTCGTCAGCAGTACGAACGTGAACTCACCGAGCTGAAGCTGAAGTTCCGGCAGTTTGCGCGCGAACAAGCCGAAGTCCTGCGGAATCGTCTGCGAATGCAGGTCGAACTTTATCTTGTGGAAATCGCGAAAGGGGTTGGTGAGCAGGATCTGTCGACTCAGTTTCTTTCGTATCGCACCGACGATATTCGACCATTCGTTTTTAATCGCTGGCGGACCTACCTGAACCAGCTTAACACCACTGACGCTGTCTTTGGTCCATGGCTTGAGATGCAGTCATGGGGGTCCATGCCGGAAGCAGACTTCCAGAAACGACGCGGTGAATACCTGAGCCGGATTTCCGGTGAACTGGACGCCGCCGGAAGGACTGCGGATAAACTGCATGCACTGCGAGGTGAACCACCGAAATGGAATCCATTCATTGTTGACGCCCTGGTGAAACAGAAACCCAATTCGCAGAATGAAGCCGCCGCGGTTTACGGAAGCGTGTTTGCAGAGCAGCAGCGACTTTGGCTGCAGTCTCTGCTGCGAGCGTCAATTGAAGCTGCACCAGGGGGTACAGTCGTCCCCGACGATCATGCTGAACACCTGGTGATCAACAGTCCCTCACACAGACAGATTCGTCATCACCTGTATGCACCCGGATCGCCGTTCGTTGTCTCAGACGAAGAAGCCATGCGACTCACCAACCGAACAATCAGTGACCTGATCAACGGAAAGAAGGGTGCGATTCACCAGTTAAATCTGTCGTCCCCCGGTTCACCTCCACGAGCAATGATCGTTCAGGAAGATTTACACCCCGAAGACACACATATCTTTGTGCGAGGAAACCCGCTCACTCGTGGGGAAACGGTACAAGCAAGATTTCTGTCAGCATTGCCGGGGGATCGGACTTCCATTTACGAAAACGGGAAACGCCGTCTGGGTCTTGCCCGCTCCATCATTTCAGACAGCAATCCACTCACCGCGCGCGTTCTTGTCAACGGAGTCTGGCAGAATCACTTTGGTTCCGGCCTTGTACCGACACCCGATGACTTCGGGACACGTGGCGCCGCTCCCACACACCCTGAACTGCTGGATTTCCTGGCCGATCGGTTTCGGAAGAACGGGTGGTCCATAAAATGGCTTCATCGACAGATCATGCTGACTCGAGCATATCGTCAGGCAGCCATCGAGAACGAACACTGCCGGCAGATCGATCCGGAAAACAAGCTGCTGTGGCGTATGCCGCGTCGGCGTCTGGACTTCGAGTCCATGCGTGACTCCATGCTGGCGGTCTGTGACGAACTGGACACGACAATGGGCGGAAAGCCTGTCGATCTGAATATATCACCGGCCATCCCTCGACGCAGCGTTTACGGATTTGTCAATCGGGACGTCATCGCTAACCTGATGAGCACATTCGACACCGCCAATCCCAATGCATGTACGGCAAAACGCCCTGAAACCACGATACCTCAGCAGGCACTGTTCGCCCTGAACTCGGACTTTATTCAGGACCGAGCAGCGCAACTGGCATCGATCACGAAGCAACCGCATTCAGCGTCCGAAAAGCATCGCATCGAGGCAATGGTTCGCCGAACGCTCTGTCGCAATCCAACTGACTCCGAAGTGGAACAGGCAACAGCGTTTTTACGTGAATCCGTTTCCTCTACTACAACGCCCGACGGTGCAGCAGTTGACCCGGAACGCGGCTGGATCCTGCTGGCACACGCTCTGATGGCTTCAAACGAGTTTACATTTCTGGACTGACAATGCTGGTGTGAATGCCTTGTTTGCACCAGCCGTACCCTTGGCTGAAAGGCCAGGTCAATGATGAGCTTAGAGACGATGCGGCAGCCACGACGGCACTGGATGCAGCAATGCGGCATGAAATTCGGCGGACTCGCGCTGGCCGGACTTCTGGGGAACACTGCGGCAGGCGAAGAGCCCCGCGGAGAATTGCGGACGCATTTGCCAGGGCGGGCCAAACATATCATCCATGTATTTCTAAACGGTGGTGTGTCTCAGGTCGACACGTTTGACCCGAAGCCGGAACTGACTCGTCGGGCCGGACAGATGCTTCCGTATGAGAACCTGCAGACCGAGCGGAAGACCGGAGTGGCACTACCGAGCCCTTTCAGATTCGAGCAGCACGGCGAAAGCGGAATTCCCGTCAGCGATCTGTTCCCGCACCTTTCGAAGTGTGTCGATGAGATGACCGTCATCCGGTCCATGTATGCTGAACTCCCAAGCCATGAGATGTCGCTGATGCTGATGAATACGGGTGATCAGCGTCTGGTTCGCCCAAGTCTGGGTTCGTGGCTGACGTGGGGAATGGGATCTCTTAATGAAAATCTTCCGGCCTTCATCGCCCTATGCCCCGGAGGCATGCCGGTCGGCGGCGCCGGTAACTGGCGATCCGCTTTTCTGCCGGGCGCGTACCAGGGGACTCGTGTCGATACGTCGAATCCCGATCCCACACGACTGATCGACTTCCTGCAGAACAAACGAGTTTCTACTGCAGAGCAATCTAAACAATTCGATTTTCTGCAGCAGATGAATGCTCAGCATCTGGCAGATCGGCCGGGAGAAGCGGCTATCGAATCACGTATCAGGTCATTTGAACTGGCATTTCGTATGCAGACGGAAGCCTGTGATGCATTTGATGTTTCCCAAGAACCGGAACACATTCAAAAGCTTTACGGTGACGGACCACAGAACCGTCAACTGCTGATGGCCAGAAGACTGATTGAACGCGGCGTGCGTTTCGTCCAGACCTGGCACGGTGCCATGCAGCCCTGGGACAGCCATTCGAATATCAAGGACGAGCATCGCAAGGTCGCGAATCAGTGTGATTCAGGGCTGGCCGCATTGATTATCGACCTGAGGCAGCGCGGACTGCTGGAGGAGACGCTGATCCTATGCACCGGAGAGTTCGGACGAACGCCTTCCGTTGAGATGGGGCAGGACGGATCCGGAGCCAGTCAGGGCCGTGACCATAACCACTGGGGCTTTTCACTCTGGATGGCAGGCGGTGGAATCAAGAAAGGGACGGTGTACGGAGCAACCGACGATTTTGGCTTCCGAGCCGTGGAAAACCCGGTCTCACCGCATGACCTTCACGCAACAATCCTGCATTTGATGGGCTACGACCATCAACGTATGACTTATCGCTACGCCGGCCGAGATTTCCGACTGACCGATGTTCACGGTGAAGTCATCCATCCGATCATCGACGGTTAGTAACCCCAGCGGCACAACTCTCGCAGCTCCCGATGCCATCGACCGACGTCATACGGCAGTGAATTCCAATAGCCCCTGGCACGTAGTGATCGCTGCCACAGCTATCCGCCGGCAGACGTCCGCTGACACCGTGCTGTTTTGCTCCTGTCCTGTCATCTTTACGATGATCGCGCGCCGTCCTTTTCAGCATACATCGTCCCCGTATCGCGACGTCACCCTGTTCAGGCAGCTAACAGACCTGACTTCTGCATTAATGCCTCCAGTACTCGTATAACCTCCGGAGGAGGCGATGATCCGGGTGAACGTGGACGCATTCCTTCGTGTCCCAGCAGTTGCAGGGCCGCCTTCACGCCCGCAGCCCGATATGGCAGCATCACTGCATCAATTTCCTGTACATGTTCCTGCAGTTGCAGGGCTTCGTCATATCGACCCGCCATCCCCAGTCTAAGCAGTTCGTCGAGTGCCCCTGGCCAGATGTTAGAGAAAGCCGTGGTCGTCCCGTTGCATCCCATCAGTGTTCCATGCAGCATCAGACTTCCGTTGCAGATCCAGAATCGCCGATCACGCGTCACCAGACGACGCACGCGAGCCTCGAATCGCACATCATGATCGGTGACGTACCCGAATACATTGTCCATATTGGTAACACCGGCCAGAACCTCGGGAGCTGCGGCAGGAGCTGCAGCCATGCCGAACAGGGCGGGTTCATTTTGATGCATAAGCAGAACGGGGACGGGGCAGCGTGGCAGCACATCTCGGAAATACGGTTCAACCAGCGACGCGCCGCGCGGAAACCGAACACGGACGACTTCTGCCCCGACATCCGCAAACGCTTCCGCTCGACGCAGTGTCTGAGTCACCGACGGACAGTCGATTCCTCCCATCAGAAACCGACGCTCGTCCAGATTATCCCGGACCGTCGCTGCAACGGCCAGTTTTTCTGTTTCGCTGAGGTAGAATTCTTCTCCGGTCTGTGAACCGACCAGAAAGCCGGTGGCCGGTGTGGTCAACCACCGGCGAACGTTACGTTCCAATGCTCCATGGTCGACATCGTCGCGCTGGTTGAAAGGCGTGACGAGCGGGATATTGACAATGGGGTCGTCAGCAGGAATTGGCATGCGGCACCAGCGACTAGATGTACAGGATCGATTCACAATGTGCGAATCTCAGAATGGAACACAGATTAAATAAGGAAAATTAGGCAAGGCCACTACTCAGCCTTCAAAAATAGCGGAAACACGGCGTTAATGCTGTTTACCAGCGCGTTTCGCCAGCCGATCGTCTGCTGCTGCGGAATCTGTGTCAGCACAACAATGATCAGATCTCGTTCGAAGTCGATGATCCCGATTGTTCCGGAAGCACCTGTATGACGGATGCGTGCGGCTGTCCCGTCATCATGCCTCCGCATGATATTGAAGCCAAGACCGTAGCCAACACCAGGCGTGGATGGCTGCTTCTTGTACATCTGCTGCAGCAGATCTGCCGACAGAAACCGTTCTGTACCAACGCGCCCCTGATTACGGTGCAGACACAGCAGTCGGGCCACGTTATCGAGAGTTGAGACCAGACTACCTCCCGGATTTATTGTTGTTCCGAGTCCGGTTCCTTTGCGAACGCGAAATCCTGTCTTCGTGCGGTCATACGACACCGGCATCCTTGCCAGAATTTCCTTAGAAGGAGTGAAGGTCGCCACATCTGCACCCAACGGCTTGAGTAACACTGTCTTCATCAGCTCTGGAAATGGTTTCCCGGTCACAACCTCAGCCACGCGACCAGCGGTCATATAACCAAGTCGCGAGTAGGCATATCGAGTACCAGGTTCCGCCACAAGTTGCCTGGTTGCAAGGTCTGTAATCGCGTCGGACAGATCGCTGTTCAGATTGATGTGGTCCTTTCGGGCTTTCAGGGCGTTATTTCCGGGGAACCCTGCGGTATGCGACAGGCAGTGCTGCAGCGTCAGAGCAGTCTCAGGAACGCCCGCCCCGCGAATCCGCATTTGCCTGAATTCCGGGAGCCACGTATGAACAGGTGCGGCGAGGTCGACCTTACCCTGGGCGGCCAACTTGACAAGCAGGGTCGCTGTGTGTGGTTTTGTCAACGACGCGATCCGGCAGGGGGACGATGTCCGGAACGGGCGACCGGACTCCAGATCGGCTACACCGAAAGCTTCATTCATCACAATTTCCCCATTATGAATCAGCATTAACGCACCGCCGGGAATGACGTGCCGGTCAATTCCAGCTTGAAACGCCGCTCGAATGTCTTCTCGCTGCGACTCACTGAAACCATGTTCCCTCCAACTCCCCTGCAGCAGCGCTGGCTCCTGTTGTTTGGGTGGTCGAGGATCCGGTCGCTGCATTTTGATGCGCTCGTCGTACGGCACCTCAGGCAGCAGCAACGTTTTTGCGTACGCCAGAAGTTCCTCCACGATGCCTGAGTGTGTCCGGGCCACGTCCGATGATCCGCCGGCATCCTGCGTCCGATTGTGCAACTCAACATTGGAAGAACCTTTATCTTTGACATAGCCGTAAAACTTCCTGCGTTCCGGCAGGATCAGCTTCCATTGTCCTTTGCGAACAGCATGCAACTCGTCTTTACAAAAACAGAAAAAATCATTGTGCGCACCCGCCTCGCTCTTTCTCGTCATCAGGTCGCTCTGATCGACGCCATCCACGATGCGATCGGGCGGAGTTTCGAACCCGGCGCACTTGCCGAAGGGCGGCAGGAAGTCGATCGTTGCAAACACAGCATCACTGGTGCCGCCTGGTGTTACGTGCCCCGGCCAGCGGACGATGCAGGGAACCCGATGTCCACCTTCGTAGGTTGAGCCCTTTCCTTCTCGCAGCGGGCCGAAAAATCCCCATGCAATCTTCCCGCCGTGCTTTCTGGCAGACCCCTGTTGCAGATTATTCCACGGCCCGTTGTCTGTGATAAGAATAACCAGGGTGCTGTCGCGCAGTCCCAGATCATCAATGCTGTCCAGCAGTCGTCCAATGTGATAATCCAGTTCCTCGACGGTGTCGCCGTACA
>Ga0315316_10002109_pt1 | contig 14225 bp, 4 predicted proteins | sample M160m3416metaG_FD_203702 | JGI IMG/M metagenome (GOLD analysis project Ga0315316, IMG submission 203702) | Ammonia-oxidizing marine archaeal communities from Monterey Bay, California, United States - M1 60m 3416 | ecosystem: Environmental > Aquatic > Marine > Intertidal zone | place: USA...
ATCCAAGGTGTCATCGTCTCCCGGTGTTCCTTCAGGATAACGACTGATGCGCCAGTTGGCCGGGTCATTGTGATCCGGCCTGAGAATCTCGTCCACATTCCGGAGCACCAGACTGAAATCACCATCCCCGCCAGGAGGCCAGGGAAGCTTATCGGCATACTCGTCAATGTCATGAATGGTGGTGCCTGCTCCAAAGGAGAGTTTCAGGCGTTCGCCACTGTTGCGCAGGTTGTCATTGGGATATTCCCCGGCAATGGGCAGTCCTGCCCCATAACGCACCTCAAAGGCGGCCCGATTCTTGACCACCAGGACGTATTCTCCCGGCTCCAGCGTCTCCATCCCGCTGCCCCCGAAGTCAAAGTCGATCCCCTTGGTAAAGCGAACGTTGCGCAGGTCGAGGGCGGTGGGTCCGACATTCTTCAGCTCCAGATACTCGAACTCGTCCCGGTTGGTGGAAATGAGGCGCTCTTCTCCCACTGGCTCGGGCGGGTGGTACATGAATTCCGAGATGCGCAGGTCACGCAGATGATCGGAGATATTGGGCGCAGTGGCCTGGAACTCCACGGGCTGGGACCAGTGGCTCCACCGGCCGGCGGCATCCTTCATCCGCACCCGCGCCCGGTAGGTCCTGCCCACCCTGACCGCCAGGGGAGGAAACTGGTAGGCCCCATCAAAGGCTGCCAACTCCCCCGACTTGAAGCCCCCCTCGATCTCGTAGATGTTGGGCCGGGCAGGATCGTAATCCGCAACCGCCGGATTGTGGACTTCGGCCAAGCGCCACTCCATGGCCGCGAAACGCGACCGACCGGGGCTGGAAAAGGTACTGCAGGTGAAGGTCAGTCCGTCCGACGGATAGCCCTCCGCCCCGGTATAGGTGATCGTCGGTTTTCGGGGAACATCGTCCTCCTGGCTCAGAAGCGTCCTGGACATCCAGTTCCCCCGCGATGTGATCCAGTTCTTCACGACGCGTACCATCCCGGCAAAATCCCTGGTGGAGGAGATATCGTAGTAGCGGTCCTTGTGATTCAGACGCGGGTGATTATCCCACATGCGCCGATCGACATCCACGAGGGAGGGCTCTTCCGGGGTGTAGACGAACTTCATGGTCTCATCCACCAGCTTGTAACCCTCGTCACGATTGAAGAGCAGGTCCAGCACCTCGCGCACACGGTTCTGGTAGTCCGTATTGAAAGCCGGATTCTGGGCCACCTTCGATTTGAAATCGTGGTTCCCGTTGCCATACATGTTGTTGGCGAAGGTCAGATCAAGATCCCAGGGGAGAACCTCGAATTTGCTGGTCTCCGGATTGTGGTAGTAGAAATAGTTCTTCCCATAGGCGATATCGTAATGATGGATCGCCTCCACCACTGTGCGATAGCTGAGGTATTTCTCAACATTGAGATTGTCCCGCCACCACTGCGCCGAGGGGTTCCTGCTGCGGTAACCGCTGATGAACGCGGAGACATCGGAGCGGTTTTTGACCTGGGTTGGGCCCTGGTTGTTGGAGTCCCCGCTGTGTCCCTCGATCTTGTAGAGATTGCCGTCAGGCAGATCGTGCTCGTCGAGGAACTGCCCGTCCATCTGTTCAATGGCGAGGAAGAGCCCATAATAATCCGTCCCATACTGCGAGCGCTCCGGACGGGACTGGTCAATGACGTAGAACTGCACGTGATGGGTCTTGCTGGCTTCCACTCCGCAGAGCTCAAAGAGACGGAATCCCACTCCCTCGAAGAGTCCCTGCTCTCCCCGGTGCTGAAAATTCACCTGCTGAACGATGGAGGAGAAATTCAGTTTGCTCCACTTGGTGTCGTACTCGTTTCCGTATTCATCCCGGGCCTGGAATCGGTGCCCGCGATTGAAATCGAACTTCCAGAAATTCTTGCCGAACTGGAAGCGGTGCACTCCTCCCCGGGGCCGGTAACGGATATGGTCGTAGACCCTCCCCTCGTAGACCAGCGTCCCGGGCCAGAGATATTCCGATCCTCCGTATCCCCCAAACTGCGATTCGTCCACCCAGGAGGACTTGCTCAGCAGGAAGTAGGTCGGGATACTGGACATCAGTTCTCCCGAATAAGTCACCGGGGGGTCTCCCTCCCGGATCCCACCCCTCCAGTCGGGGGTCCCATTATAGACAAAGTAGGCGAAGTTGGATTGCGGATCATCCTCGTAGGGAACCTGCACCGAGCTTCCTCCGGCATCCTCCACCGTGATGCGGTAACGTACCAGGTAGCGGTTCCGGTTCACATTGAAAGGCACCGTCCCGGTATAGACGCCGTCCCCGGCCTCTTCATCGTCGCCCTGGCCATCATCGGTCATGGGCAGATCCACCCATCCACGGTCATAGGCCGGATCAAGGTTTGCCGTCCCGTTCTGGCTGTACTTGAGGTAGCGGCCGAAATAAGCCCCGGCTCTCACCAGCTGGTAGGAGAGCGTCACGGAGTCCACCCCATCCGGATCAGTCACCTGGGCCGTGATCACGACCGGTTCGTTGGAAACCGGTTGCCGGGGAGAGTGGGAGACCTGCCTCGTCTGGGGCGGCGCCTCGGTGGAGTAGGTCACATTCCGCAGACCCGGGCTGGGTCGCCCGGATCTCCAACTCCCGCCCAGATCGGTTTCCAGGGCCGGATGAATCAACTGGATGGACGGGCTCACTCCTCCCACCAGGTCCCCGGCAGTGGGCCAGGGAAACCCCAGACGATAATCCACCTGGCTCACCACCGCGCCTTCCGGATCCCGCAGGTTCACCGTCTCCCCGCTGTTGCGGAGTCTGCCACTCCACGGTCCGAGCGCTCCACCCCGCCGGAACTTGCTCTCGATGGTCGCCGGATCCTGGGCGATGATCAGATACGCTCCGCTCTCAATACTGGTGGCCGGCGGAAAGAGGAAATCGACCCCTCCGGATATTTCCCAGCCCTCGAGACTGACTGCAGATTCAGTGGGATTGAATACTTCAATAAACTCCGCCGTCACCGTCTTATCGGCCTCGTCGTAGTGGATCTCGTTGATGACGAGCGAAGGCACGTCGAGTTGAGCGAAAGCACTCTGGACTGCGGTCAGCAGGCCGACAACATAAAGGATGCGGCGGACGGATTGCATGGATCGGGGGTATGGGGAAATACAACCTGCCCCGGCCTCTGCGTCAAAGCAAACCCTGTCACGCATAAAATCCTGCCCGTCGTCCCATGCACTTTTGACTGTAGAAAGATGCATCCCGAGGTTAAGGAAGTGAATCCGGAAGCTGTGAATCCGTGAATTCCTGCTCTAACAAATCCCGCTCCCATCGGCCGATTGCTGGCCTCGCTGCAGTCCTCATGGGATTGCTTGCTGCTCAGGCCCAGGCCGAATCCCTGGCGGAAGAGCAGGGTCTGCAATTCTTCGAGCGCAGGATTCGCCCCGCCCTGGTGACGCACTGCTACGAGTGTCACTCCGCAGGTTCCAAGAAGGTGGGCGGCAAACTCTACCTGGATCATGCAGGGGGGCTCCTGCGGGGTGGCGAGTCCGGCCCTGCGATTGTCCCCGGCCGCCCCGGGGAGAGCCTTTTCATCCGGGCGATCCGGAAAGAGAATGACGACCTCGTCATGCCCCCGGACGACAAACCTTCCCTGCCGGAAGCTGTCGTTAACGATCTTGTCGAGTGGGTGAGACGCGGGGCTCCCGACTCCCGTGCCTCACCTGGCGGAAAGAGCCCACAGGAAGTAATGCCCGATGAGGCCGCCCTCTGGTCCTTCCAGCCACTCGGAAAACCAACTCCCCCTCAACTACGCGACCAGGACTGGCCCAGGAATGACATCGACCGGTTCCTCCTTGCCCAACTGGAGTCCCGGGAATTCCGACCCGCCGATGATGCCCCGCCCGAAACGCTGATCCGTCGACTCTACTTCGACCTCGTCGGATTGGCTCCGACCTACGACGAGGTCGGTGAATTCCTCAGCGCCTGCCAGCAGAACAGGCAGTCTGCAGTGGAGGCCCTCGTCGATCGCCTCCTGGCCTCTCCTCATTTCGGTGAACGCTGGGGCCGGCACTGGCTGGATGTTGGGCGTTACGGCGAATCGAATGGCAACGATGGACTGGGGCGCAATCCGACCTTCCCCCACGCCTGGCGATACCGGGACTACGTCATCCAGGCCTTCAACGACGACGTCCCCTACGATCTCTTTCTGAAGCAGCAGATCGCCGGGGACCTCCTCCCCTCCTCCTCCCCCGGGGAACGCCACCGCAACCTGACTGCCACCGGCTTCCTCGCCATTGGACACAAACCGGCTGCTGCCATGAACGAGAACTTCGCCATGGACGTGGTGGACGACCAGATCAACACCGTGGCTACCGCGACGATGGGACTGAGCGTCGCTTGCGCGCGCTGTCACGACCATAAACACGACCCCATCTCAACCCGGGACTACTACGCCCTCGCCGGGATCTTCAGGAGCACCGAAACGCTCTGGGGAAAAGCGGCCAACGAGAAACTGACCGCACCTGCTACCCCCCTCCATGACCTGCAGGTCAAGACCGGAAAACCAGAGGAGAAATCGGCTCCGGAATTTGCCAAGGGTTACGGCGAGGCGATCAATGCATTAAAGCCCGTCCTCTACGCGTCCCTGTCGGGTCCGGCGGAAAACCTCGTAATCGAGAAAGGGGTGACGCTCGCGCCAGGGACTTTTGCCAGGACGGAGGAAGGTCGTCTGCAGGCCGGGTCCGCCCTTCCGGTCAACAGCTATTCCGTCTCCTTCTGGTTCCGCAATGATCTCGGTAATAGCGCGCGGGCCATTACCGCCTACCTCTTCTCCCATGCCGTGCTCGGTGACAAGGAACAGAAGGGAGATCACCTTGGAATTGGTGGCACCCATGAACCGGGCCGGTCCGGCAAACTCTTCCTCTGGAACGGCACCAGGCAGAACGAGGGCGCAGCCGGCACCAGGGTCCTCGCTCCCGGCAACTGGAATCATGTGGTTCTTGCCCGCGACGGCAAGCGCATGCGCCTCTACCTGAACGGAGACCCCAAGCCCGAAATTGATTCCGAGATGCAGGTCGCCGCCCCGGTAAACGGGACCATCTGCATCGGCGCCCGCAATGACCGCTTCGCTCCTCTCAAGGGTTTCCTCGCTCACCTGGCGGTCTTTGATCGGAGCCTGGGGCCGGGTGAGGCCAACCGTCTACATGCCGCATCCGGCCAGAAACCGGGAACCCGGGAAGCACCTAGACCAGCTTTCGCGATGGGAGTAAGGGAGGGCAAGGCGATCGCAGATTGCAAGATCAACATTGATGGGAACTCCAAGAAACTGGGTCCCATTGTCCCCCGCGGGTTTCTTCCTGCCTGCTCGACGGAACTCAGTCCCCCCATCATCGGAACGGAGGCGAGCGGACGTCTGCAACTGGCGGACTGGCTCACCCGGGGCGATCACCCTCAGACCGCCCGCGTGATGGCCAATCGGATCTGGCTTCATCTCTTCGGCCGTGGTCTGGTGACCACTCCTGATGATTTCGGCGTCTACGGAGCCCGCCCCTCTCATCCCGAACTCCTTGACCACCTCGCCCGGCGCTTCATGGAGGACGGCTGGTCGACAAAGAAACTGATCCGCACCATTACCCTCAGCCGCAGCTACCAGCTCGACAGCTCCTGTCAAGATAACCGGTTACTGGAAGCCGACCCGGCAAACGTCCTGGCCGGAAGACACCAGCGTCGAAGCCTCGACGCGGAGTCCCTGCGCGACCGCATCCTGCAGGCTGGCGGAACGCTTGACCTGGAACCCGCCCGGGGCTCCGCGATCGATGATCTCGATATCCTCCTCAACTGGCCGCCGGGAGAGGCCAAGTATCTCCATGAACCAAGCACCCACCGCAGTGTGTATCTCTGCATGCTGCGCAATGCGTTGCCAAAGGAACTGAGCTCCTTCAACTTCCCTGATGGCATGACCGTGACAGGCCAGCGCAGCACGGCCACTCCGCCTACCCAGGCCCTCTTCTTCCTGAACAATCCCCTGCTCATCGCCCAGGCCCGATCCCTGGCCGAACGGATTCTCGCTCAGCCGGTTCTCTCCGACCATCAGGCTAATCTCGAGTCCAGGGTCACCACCGCCTATCGACAAATCCTGCAGCGGAATCCTTCCAGGGAGGAAGTGACCCGCGCCCTCTCGCACGTGCACGAACAGGAAGTGGACCTCTCCGGGGCTGACTCAACCCTCCGGGCGTGGGCAAGTTTTTGCCAAGCGTTATTGGCAAGTAACGAGTTTCGTTATATTGACTAGGAGAACGAGCCGATGCGAACACTCTCTCGACGTAGATTGCTCCAGTCCACCGGTTGTGGCTTCGGTTCCCTCGCCCTCAATGCCCTCTGTGGAACCAGCGCCTCCGCAGGGAGCCTCCACCGCAAGACGCCTCCCATCCCGGCTCGGGCCAGACGCGTCATCTTTCTCTGCATGCCGGGTGGACCGGCTCACCTCGACACCTTTGACTACAAGCCACAGACCGGCAAAACGGAGCATCCGGGATCCGCTTTCCAGTTCAGCCAGCACGGCGAAAGTGGCCTCTGGGTTTCTGAACTCTATCCCGAAGTGGCCCGGCATGCCGACAATCTCTGCCTGCTCAACGGGATGTATGCCGACACCGGGAATCACGCGCAGTCCTTCCGGCAGATGGTCACCGGCGAACGACTGCGCCATCGCCCCAGCCTGGGCTCATGGGTGAGCTACGGCCTCGGGACTGAGAACGGGAACCTTCCAGGCTTCGTCAGCCTCAACGCTCACGAGCAGTACGTGTCCTCCGGGGAGTTTCTTCCCGCCCAGTTCACAGGCACTCCCATCGGAACCAACGGTGAGGACATGTCCCTGGCCACCATCTCCGATGTGGGCAGCGACCACCTCTCCCAGCGAGCCAAGCGACGCCAACTCGATCTCATCCAGGCCATGAACCACGGTCACCTTGAAGCTCGCGCCGATGACCCAAGACTGGAGAGCGTGATCGAGTCGATGGAGCTTGGCTTCCGGATGCAGGCCCTCGCTCCCTCTCTGCTTGACGTGAGCACCGAATCCCAGACCACCCTCGAGAGCTACCGGGTCGGCAGGAATATCAAGGTGGGCACCTGTCGACCGTCCGACTTCGGACGCCAGTGCCTCCTGGCCCGCCGCTTTGCGGAAGCGGGCGTGCGCTTCATCCAAGTTTCCCACAACGGCTGGGATCAGCACAAGAACCACCGCCGCGACCTCAAGGCCAATTGCGAATCGACTGACGCCCCCATTGCCGCGCTCCTTGGGGACCTTGATCAACGCGGACTCCTCGACGACACCCTCGTGGTGTGGGGCGGAGAATTCGGGCGTCCCGGCCTCAAACCATCCGACAAGAAGGACGAGACGGGTCATCAACCGGCCGGATTCACCTTCTGGCTGGCGGGCGGTGGAGTGAAGCGCGGACTGGCCTACGGCGGGACCGACGGCACCGGTTCCAAGGCCGTAGAGGGAAAGATTCACTTCCGCGACCTGCACGCCACCATCCTGCACCTCCTCGGTCTGGAACACGACAAACTCACCTTCCCGCATCAGGGACGTCTCCACCGTCTTACCGGGCCGGAAGGCGGAAAGGTGGTGAGCGAAATCCTTGCCTAGGTGACCCGCTATAGAAGAAAAACAGAGAATTCCGCGTCCGCCCCTCCGCTCTCCTTCCCAGAAATTGTCCGGACCACGTCGCGTTTCGACACTCCGTTCCCGCTCTTGCTGGCCCCATCGCGTCTGCTACGGTTTTGCTCTGGAACAATGAAACGCACGGTCACCACCCGCCTCTCGTGCACGCACGGCCTGGGACTCCTCCTCGGCATGGCGATCCTGTTCAGCGCCTGCAACGAGAACGATGGGAACTCCGGGAACGAACCTGCTCCTCCAGTGCGCCAACCGCCCCAACCGGACAAGGGCGCCGCCCAAGCTCCTCCCTCTTCTTCGGACGCCACCCCCAACCCCGTGATTCCTCCCAGCCCCGCCGTGAAGGCTGGCCCCGCGGAAACGGCTCCCGGCCTGGGCCAGGGGACCCTCATTGCTCCTCTCCGCGATGCCTACGAACGGATGGATCCGGGCAAGGACGGCTGGGCCTCCGAGGCATTCAGCGCCTCGGCCAGCGAACAGTTGCACCTTCTCGAAGACCTCCTCGGAGGCCCCGATGACATCACGGCTGCCTCCCTGGGAGAACTGGCGGTGGCGGAGGTATCGACCACCGCCCTGCGGCCAGAGAACCTGTCACTCACTTTCGACGACGGCCGCTTCCTCGTCCGGCGTCCCCCTGCCTTGCCGGGCCATAATACACCCGGGATCGCAGCCCTCGCCGCCACCCTGAACAAGCTGCGCCCCGAGGAGGGCTCCATCGATCCCCACATGAAAATCTTCCGCGTGTTCCCCGGGGAAAAAGGCACGGCCCAATGCCTGGTGCTGGTGGACATCCTCAACCATAGCGGGCAGTCGCGAACCCAGATCAATGCGACCTGGTCCTGCAACTGGAGGATTTCCCCCGACCAGTCCCCAGTCCTGACCTCGATCGCGCTCACCAGATACGAGGAGATCACGCAATCCGTCAGCTCCCAACCCCTCTTCGCCGATGCCACCCGGACCCTCCTCGACCAGGAGGACGCATATCACAAACAGTTCCTCCATTCCTCGGACCACTGGCGGGCCCGCCTGCCCCGCGAACTGGGACTCGACCCGGTGGCCAATCATGGCCTTGCCATTGGCGACATCAACGGTGACGGCCTCGACGATCTCTATGTATGCCAGCAAGGGGGCCTTCCCAACAGGATGTTCCTCCAGAATCCGGACGGCACCCTGCGCGACATCACCCGGACCAGTGGCACCGGATGGCTTGAATACTGTGCTGCAGCGCTCCTCGTCGATCTAGACAATGACGGCGACCGTGACCTGATCGTTTCACAGGACTTTCGGGTGATGGTCATGGCCAATGATGGCAACGGGGGCTTCACCCTGGCCTTCGGTTCCTCCACCAAGGCCCAGTCATTCTCACTGGCAGCTGCCGACTATGACAACGACGGCCTCGTCGATTTCTACATCTGCGGATACAACCCCGCTCATTCCGAACTGCGGGGCGGAGCGATGGGTGAGCCCATGCCTTTCCACGATGCCAACAACGGAGGGCCCAACATGCTGTGGCGCAACGAGGGCAACCTGGGGTTCAGGGATGTCACCGACGTCACCGGTATGAATGCAAACAACTCCCGCCACTCCTTTGCCGCCTCGTGGGAAGACTACGACAACGACGGTGACCAGGACCTCTACGTTGCCAATGACTATGGTCGAAACTGCCTTTACCGCAACGACGGTGGTTCCTTCTCTGAAATTGCAGCCGGGCTGCACCTTGAGGACACCTCTTCCGGCATGTCGGTGAGCTGGTCCGACTTCAACCTCGATGGCCAGATGGACGTCTACACCAGCAACATGTTCTCCAGTGCCGGAAACCGCATTACCTACCAGAAACAGTTCAAGTCCGACCTGCCCGAGGACGTTCGGAAACAATTCCAGCATCTTGCAATCGGGAACTCCTTGTTTGAGGGCGTTGCCAATAAGCCCTTCAAGGACGTGGGGATCGGAGCCGGGGTCAACATGGGACGCTGGGCCTGGGGCTCAAAGTTCGTCGATTTCAACAACGACGGCCGGGACGATATCCTGGTCGCCAATGGCTTCATCACCACTGCGGACACCGGCGACTTGTGAAGTGTCTACTGGCGGCAGGTCGTGTCGCAATCCCCCGTCGATGATTTCTCCGAACCCGCCATCGCCTCCTACAAGCAGGGATGGCGGGCGCTGAGCCGTCTCCTGCACGAGGACCGCAGCTTCAGCGGCAACGAACGCCACTGCGCCTTCCTCAACACCGGTAGCGAAGAGGCGAGCTTTGCGGATGTATCAGCTCTCACCGGATTCGGTTTTTCTGACGATGGTCGCGGCCTTGCCACGGTCGACTGGGACTTTGACGGGGATCTCGACGTCTGGATGACAAACCGCAACGCCCCTCGGGTGCGTTTTCTCACCAATCACACGCCGCCCGGCCAGAAGTTCATTGCCATTAAGCTCCGCGGGAACGGCAGGACCTGCAACCGTGACGCCATCGGGGCGCGCCTGGAGCTAACCCTCGAAGGGGTGGCACCAGCCACCCGCATCCGCACCCTGCGCTGCGGGGAGGGCTTCCTCTCCCAGTCCAGCAACTGGGTTCACTTCGGCATCGGTAAAGCCACCGGAATCACCAGCCTGGTAGTCAAATGGCCTGCCGGACCGGCCGAGAGCTTCACCGGCCTGCAGGCGGGTACATTCTGCCTCATCCAGCAGGGCACCGGGGCGTCTCGCCTCTTCTCCCCACCAGAACAGCGCGTTGTCTTGACTCCGCGGAAACAGACTCCCCTTCCTCCCACCGAAAACACACGTACCATCGCTCCCGCAGGACTTCCCCTGCCCCGGCTGGAAGTGATTGGGGAAAACGGGGAACTGCAACCTTTCGCCCCCGACGGAAAACGTCCCCTCGCCATCAATATCTGGTCAAGTATCTGCGCAGCATGTGTGGCCGAACTATCCGAGTGGTCAGAGCACCGTGACGATTTGGCAGGAGCGGGCCTCGACGTGCTCACGCTCAGTACCGACCACCTCGACGGCGCGGCTCCACCGGAAGCGACGCGGGCCGCCCTTGCCAGGACCAGTTCCCCCTTCCCCAACCTGTCCATCTCGGAAGCCGCCCTCAAGGGTCTCGACTTCCTGCAGCGCTCCGTCCTCGATCGCAGGACCCCCCTCCCCGTTCCGAGCACTTTCCTGGTCAACACCGACGGGGAACTGGTGGCCTTCTACCGGGGGCCGGTTGCCGTCAACCAGCTCCTCCAGGATCTGCGCCTGACGGGAACAGAGCAGCCCCCTGATGCCCGACGCAATGCCGCCATCCCCTTCCCCGGGCGCTGGATCGGCAAGGCCGTCCCGGGACGACCCAATCGCGTCGCTTCGATCATGGCTGACCACGATGAAGTCGAGCTCGGGGCTGCCTACCTGGAACACTGTGCTTCCCTCCTCGAATCAAAAGCAGATGATCCAGACAGCAGACGCAATCTCGGTGACATCTACTACGTCGCCGGACTGCTGAACGGACTCAAGTCCGATCGCCGCGAACTCGCCATCGAGCAACTCTCCCGCGCTCGTGAGCTGATGCCGCAGGACGTTCGCATCCGTTTGGAACTGGGACGTCAATTCTTCCTGGCGGGACAATTGCACAACGCCGAACAGGAGATGGGCAAGGCTGCCGAGATCAACCCTTCTGACCTGGCACTGCTCATGGATCTCGGGTTGATGCGTTTTCGCCTGGGAGAATACGAGAAATCACATGAGGTTTACAGGAACGTCATCCGGGCCACGCCCCGCAACGGTCTGGCCCGCTATCACCTGGCCAATAATGAAGTCCGGCTCAGGCGATTGCCAGAAGCCATCGAAAACTATCGCAGGGCTCTTGCTCGTATTCCGGATCTCACCGAGGCCGCCAACAACCTGGCATGGATCCTCGCCAGTCATCCCGATGAGAATCTTCGATCCCCGGAAGAAGCGCTCACCATCACCACCCGCCTCTGCCAACAAACCCGCGAGCGATCCCCGCTCTATCTGGACACCCATTCGATCGCCCTGGCCAATCTCGGGAGATTCCAGGATGCCATCGCGACCGCCAACAAGGCGATTGCGCTCATCCCTCCACGGAACGGGGCCGCGATCGATGGCATCCGCGGACGCATCTCCCTCTACGCCGCCAGCAAGCCCTACCGTGAACGTGGATGGAAAGTGAAAGATTGATGAATCTTTCGAAATATCTTTGTCGGTTTAATTTCTATCCTTGCGCAGAATAGAGAGCGTCTTGCCCTTACTGACTTACTGATTAACAAAGCAGGATCCTGGAACCTGGATTACTGGTGATTCCCGTTGACCCGGACCTGCCAGTGAACAACATGTGAGATCACCCAGGGCCCTTGTTGAGAACTCGGCCGCAACCCCTGCCCCCATTGGGCAGCCTTTTCCACAACCACAGAATCCAAGAACAGCACCCAGATATTAAGATGAAGGCCCGCACCTTATTCACCTCTCTTTCCATCCTGGCCGCCGGTGCAACCATCGCGGACGCAACCACCATTGCCTATGGCGTTCCCGCTAACACCGCTGGCACGCAATCCTTCAACGGAGCCCTTGGCAACGATTTCGACGTCAGCAATCCCGACGGAATCTCGGTGACCCGCCTGGGCGTCTTTGATGACTTATCTGATGGTCTTAATTCCACCATTACGGTGGGAATTTTCGACCGGACCACCGCCACCCTGGTGGGTTCCTCCATGACCTTCAGCGGTAACGATGGCTCGCTGGAGGACGGAACCCGCTTCGCTGCCCTGACCTCACCCATCAATCTCCCCGCTGGATTCCAGGGATCGATCGTGGCCCAGGGTTACAATGGCAGCGAGCGAAACGGGAATGTCGGGACCGGATCCACGGCGGGAACAACCGATGACGGGGGCGGCGCCATCACTTTCGTGGGTGGTTCGCGCTTTGGTGACGCCGGGGTGTTTGGTTACCCCACCAGCGTCGATGGCGGGCCTGCCAACCGCTACCATGCCGGCAACTTCGACTTCACGGTTACCAGTGTGGACAGCGATAACGATGGCCTGCCCGATCACTGGGAGACGCAGTTCGGTCTAAACCCTGACGACCCCGCCGACGCGGATGACGATGGGGACGGTGACGGCCTGACGAATTTGGAGGAACTGGGCCTCCACACCGATCCCACCAATGATGATTCGGATGATGACGGTCTCACCGATGGCGAGGAAGCCACTGCCGGCACTGACCCGCTCGATGCCGACAGCGATGGAGACGGCCTGCCCGACGGGGTGGAAACCGGCACCGGCACCTTTGTCAATGTCAGTGACACCGGCACCGACCCCCTCGATTTCGACAGTGACAACGACGGGGTGGGTGACCAAGCCGAGATCGCGTTTAATACCGATCCCAATGATGCCGCCTCAAAACCGGACGGCATCGCCGAGCTCGACACCCTGAGCATACTGCCTACCGGCAACTACGCGTTCCTGGGTGGCGGGCAGATCGTCAACGGCTACGTCGAGAACGACGGCACACACAGCTGGCTGCTGGTTGGACGCGGCCGCGAGGGCTGGACCTGGAACCCAGCCGGCCAGGGATCGGCAACCACCGTGCGCCAGGATCTCGGAACCCCTGACGCGTTCGCGCCGGCCACCTACAGCACGGCTTTCATCAACGACCTGATCAGCGGATCGGGCGCCGATCTGACCGGGGTGGAGATTCGCATCAAGCGCGCAAGCAACCCGGAAGGCTCCGCCTACGAGGAAGGGCGCTGGCGTCCGATTACCGAAAGCGCATGGCGATGGAACTTCGATGCCGCCATGCAGGTCGAGTATGAAGTGGTGGCCACCAACGGTGTCCAGGGTGGACAGCTTGGAACCCAGAACCGCGACACCCGTGACGGGGAGCTTGGCGGCAACGACGGGGACCGCATCTTCACCTGGAACTGGGCCAACCACGGAGTCATGGGCTTCAGTTTCGGCAGTCTGGTCAATAACGGCACGAACAATGCGACCAGCTTCCTCTGGGAGAATGCTGGTGAGGACCACGCCATTCCCTACGCGGAAATCTACATCCGCCTTGAGAACCCGGGTCAGGTTCCCGGGGATGACACCGATGGTGACGGCATTGTTGACATCGTCGAGGAAGCACTTGTGGGCAACCTGGATGCCCTCACTGCCGGCGATGACGACGGTGACGGACTTGACAGTCCTGACGAGATCTCCACCCACGGCACCGACCCGACCGAGGAGGACACCGACGGTGACGGACTTGCTGACGGTGCCGAGATCGCCGCCGGAGCCGACCCGCTCAATGCCGACAGCGATGGAGACGGCCTGCTCGACGGGGTGGAGACCGGCACCGGCATCTTTGTCGATGCCAACGACACCGGCACCGACCCCCTCGACATCGACAGCGATGGCGACGGTGCCAGCGACTCGTTCGAGATCACCGAGAACACCGATCCGAACGATGCCGCCAGCACTCCGTCCATCCCGATCGTGCAGCCCTCCTTCGTTCCCATCAATGAACTGGCCCCCGGCTCCTACGGACCGGACTTCACCCAGAACGGGTTGGACTACCAGGAGAACCACTACGGCGGCGGCATCATCTTCAACAACAACGCCCTGAACA
>Ga0315316_10002110_pt1 | contig 14224 bp, 16 predicted proteins | sample M160m3416metaG_FD_203702 | JGI IMG/M metagenome (GOLD analysis project Ga0315316, IMG submission 203702) | Ammonia-oxidizing marine archaeal communities from Monterey Bay, California, United States - M1 60m 3416 | ecosystem: Environmental > Aquatic > Marine > Intertidal zone | place: USA...
TACTAGCGCCTTTGGCGGCTCCTTAAGCCTGACCTGCTCAAAGAGCGCGTCAAATGGCAGATCCATTTGCTGCCGAATAATTTGAACAGTCCGGTCGAGTTCTTCTCGGTTGAGGGGATCTAGAGGATGCATGATTGTTCTTTATTATCAGAGACAAGGTATCAAATTATAGACCCGTACTTTTTTATCGATATCCTCTACCGACCCGCCAAGCCACGGATGGAGCTAGGGGATAAGAGCATTACTCACTAACGTTATAAAAAATACTTCTTAATTCATTATCCAGAGCAGACAAGCCTGTCTGGTACCCCGCCTCGATATGACCCTTATCGACGAGGTAAAAGCCCGGGTGCGTTATCTCCTGGGATGCCTCCACACGGACAATCCTCCCGGAAGATGCCTCTCTTAGTCGTGTGAGTGATAAGTCAGTCATCGCCGCTTAATTTCGGACCACAAAGCACGTACTTCGGCGCCAGTCGGCCATCTACCGTCAAACCTGATCTCGATTTACCGAGTTTGAGTATATCGATGCCTTGCATCATCAGATACTCCCTCCCCCAACTTATTGCTAGATCTCATGCTCGAGACGCCACGTTTCCAGAGTAGTCCGATACTCTGACGCGTCTGCCGGTACGCGATAAAATGCCAGAAGAGCTTGCCTCCCCGCTTCTGGTCACCTTCACCCATTCCACGCCGATCGTGCAATGAGCAAAATTGAAGACTACCCCTTCCCGACAGGACTCCATCTGCTAACCCAATGGCAGACTGGGGACGAAGGGGCGCGCAAGGAGATGACCGCATTTTTTGATGATGCCATCGCAGGCGATTTCGATGCTGACTTTTCTGTGCTCACCTCTCCCGATCGTGTTCACTCAACCGCGTCTGTTCACATGCTGGGGCTTGCCATCCTGCACGACCTATACGACATAGAGTCATGGGCGTACTACAACACCGATCCCTATCGATATGTCCGGACTAACCTTGCGGTAAGCCGACTTTTAGGTATCCATAAGTTCTATACGACCTGGGCCCTTTATGCTTTTACCTGTGAGCCCCTCGGTCAGCAGATGATGTATCCCGACAGGTTTCCACCCGGAGCAAATCCAGATGCATTCCTCATTGATAAGACTAACTGGCAGGAACTCAAGACCCCAGACTTTACGACTGGCATCCCAAAGATTGTTGATGGCATTCTGAGTGCGACGCAGGAACTGACAGGTGTTCCACCGCTGCTGCAAATTTCGGCCCCCTACAGTCTTGCCGCTGACATATACGGTCAGGAACCTCTGCTCGCCGATGTGGTCAGTGATTCCAATACTGTCAACGCCCTGCTTGATCATCTGGGTGACGAGATCCTCGGTCCCTGGATGGATCATCACTTTAAAACCTTTCCCGACGGCTGGGTGGAGCTATCAGACGCATCCGGGTCTCCTTTTTTTATCGGGCCCGAGAACTGCATGCAGATGTCGATTCGCTCGATCCGTCATATGCTGCGCGGCAAATCGTATGCTGACCGGGTGTTCGACAATAACTTTCGTGGTGATTTCGTCGCAGGTGTCAAAAAGAAAGGCCGCGGTTCGCGTCGGAGTGTTCAAAGCGAAACTCAGTCCAGTCAGGACAAGCTCCTGGAGCTTACCGACGCCAAGGTGAGTGTGAATCCGGTCTTCATCATGCGTCTTGAAGCAGATAAGGTGAATATTTCGTTCTATGAAAAAGAGGCGATCAGGCGTGATCTACCACTCACCTCCGGGATCGGATCACCACAGATTGACCGTAACAGCATCGAAAATCTTGAAGCGACAAGAATCAGTATCCGTGAGGATGCACGATCCTTCGTGGAATCAATCAAACGGGTATGCGAGACCATAGATCTACCAAAAGACAACCATGTCAGTGCGCCGTGGCCGAGTCATGTCTACTTTGAAGACATCAATGGCCAATCGCATTTTGAGTTGGTCGAGATCATCCTGGATGAGGTGTACCAGTCTGGCCCGATCCAATGGCCCACTCAGGGTCTATGAGTTAACGCCTGGATACAGGAGTCTTTTATCGGGCGTTTTCAGGTGCGACGTCACCCAGTTCTGGGATAGGACCGTCATAAAACGGCAACTCGTCCACCTTTGGATGCCACTGTCCAGTTCGTTCCAACTCGGCCAGATGGGAGGAAATCTCCTCGAGCGTCGCAAACCATACGCCCCCTTTGTTCCGCATATAGTCAATCAGTTTCTTGATCGCAAAGGCGCGGGCGAGCCGGCCACTCAGGAACGGATGCCATACTGAAATCCAAAGTCCACCAAACTCCCACGCAGCATCGAACTCCTCTCGAAAGACTTCACACGCCTGGCGTGCCGATTTGATCGGCATCAGGGTGTCAAAGTCTCGGCTGAACTGATAATGCGGCCAATCATCGAGGCCATAGTGGGAGGGCATTTCATAAACGCGCCCTCGGCTGTTCGAAATAACATAGGGCACATCGTCACCGAATAGCGAAGCATCGTAGCGAATACCTTCGTCTATGAGAATATCCAGCGTATTTCTAGAAAACCGATAAGTCGCTGCCCGATAACCCCGGGGCGGTTGGCCAGTCATCCGGGTGATCACTTCTTTGCTGCGAACAAACCAGTAGCGCTCCTCTTCCGCACTCATGGTGTTGGCATGTTCATGCAGATAGTGATGATGGCCGATCTCGTGCCCATCAACCAGGATCTTCTCAACAGCATCGGGATAATGCTCCATGCACCATGCCGGCAGGAAAAAAGTCTGACGCATACCAAACTCACGATAAATCTCAAGCAGTCTCGGCAGGGCTACTTCAGGGCCGTAGCGAAGTGCGGAGGTTTGCGCGATCTTGGTATCCGCACTGGCGTGGTGGCTAAGATGCAGGATGCTGTCTGCATCCATATCAAATGTGAACGCCACAGCGCAGCGTGCGCCGTTGGGCCACGGCGGCGCGTTGCAGATCATCTTAAGCCTTGTTCCATCATAAGGGTCAGTGAGGCAGACTAACACATCCTCCTAGGATTCAGCCTTTGATGCCTCGTCATTCGGCGTCATCGCACGAAGATTAATCCAGGTCACCCCAAAAAGAATCAGGACCCCACCAAGAATAAGCCCGAGAGTTAACACATCATCCAGAAACAGAATTCCGCCAATCACGGCGAAGATAGGAGAAAGCAGTCCAAACGGCGATACCAGATTTACTGGGTATCGCTGCAGCAGAAAATAAAGTCCGGAATTAGCTACTACCGAACTCATCACCGCAGTATAGACAAGCGCCACCCACCCCGACCCTGTTGCACTTTGGACTACGTCGAGATGACCGCTTTCAAAGATCGATGAAGTGAGGAGAAGGATCGGCGCACTGACTACAGATACCCACGCAACAATACTTAAGGGATGAATCTTGCCAAGCCTTCTTATCTGAATAAATCCATATGCTGAAAATCCACACGATACAGCCATCCAGAATAAGGCAGGCAAATCGTCAAACGCCGCCGGATCAAAGGTAATGATCGCGGCTCCGATCATCGCGATGCAGACCCCGGCAACTCGAGCCAAACCCATTTTCTCCCCGAGCAGAATAACCCCCAGCAGCAGCGCAAACGGCACCTCGAGTTTGCTGAATACCGCAATGGATGCCGTGTTATCTGCTAGGGCAACAGAAAGATACAGCGTCAGATACATACCGGCACCCATCACCAGGCCGATTCTGAAGAGCGGCGCCATCAGCGAATGTGGCACCCGCAAGAATCCAACGAGTAGAACCGCCAGCAAACCGAAACGAATGCCCGTGAAAAGAATCGGAGGAAACTCCCGCAACCCAATCACTGCGGCAATAAACATCGACCCCCATAGCAGGTTAATCAGTACGGCGAGCGCAGTATGCCGCAGGGTCACAGGGAGAATGATCCAATATAAACGCCACGCTTAGTCAAGTGCTTCACGATTAACAAATAAGTGGAGGACTTTGGAGGTTAATGTCTTTCGAATATGATATGAAAGGTTTTTCTATACGTATCCTCTGGCGATCTCAAAGGAGCCACTCCGTGCCAACAATGGTCACAGTTCCGAAACAGAAGACTCCGATTCTTTCGGATTGGTATAGATTTAACCTTTTCAAAATCCATTACTTCTGGACTCATCCGATCTGTCATTTTCCCATTTAGGATAAGAGTTTCCCCTCCCCAATCATGGCGCCATTCCAACCTTTGGTTGAAATAAAAAATATGCGTACCTAACTTACGAACAGAATCCAGATGTGGTGAGACGTCTTCACCCGGAGCTGTCAAGTGCCACGCGAACCTAATTTGGTACTTGTTTACTCCCAGAAAGGAACTTACTGACTTGTGATAGTCACTGTCGGTTTTTATCCCCTCCAGAAACCTTTTCCAAATCCCCGCTGGATCTAGATCGTTTAGTTCATCCAATCTTGCGATCGAAGCCACATCACGTGATTCAATTCCAAGGTATAGACGGTTATGGGGCCTTTGGCCGTGCTTTCGAGAAATATTTTCGTGTCTCTGGAATAAGTGAGCCGGCGGATATGCCGTTGACAACTGCGTGAATGCATCGTCTGACAGGATTCCGTGGATCACCTGCCAGTTATCCATTTCTAAGACTTCTCTGAGATGATCTCTTCGGGTTTCGATTTTCTCAGAATTTAGGATAGCGAATCTCATCTTCCGTCTTTGTGCTTATGAAGTCGCTTTCGCCCATTCTTCTCGATATCTCATCCATGTCTCTGCCATAGGAGAATCTCTTTTCCCGGTCAGCCAGGGTCCACCTTCCGTAAAATGAAAAATCTTTGGTCTGACGCTTTGCGGATCAACAACGTTCCATTGTGCCGGAATTGCTCCGATGAGATCATCTCGTATTGGCTCAAACCGGTGCAACCACCTGGCCGGCTTTGAGGCTACTGCGTTAACCGTCCATACCCGTAATTGCTCGCAATTTAACAACATTAAACTTGACCAGAGTTTTCTCGGATACGCCGTCTGGGGCGCCGAAATCATCTTTGTCGCACTTTTTGGATGATAGACATGCTTCACTACCATCAATGAAAAGTTTTCGATGGCAAGCTTAGTCAGTTGCATTACATCATCAACACATAACATATCCGAATCCATGTACAAAGCGACACCGCTATAGTTGCATAACCTCGGAACCAGAAACCGGGAGTAAGTGAACTCAGTTGTTTGAAGTTGATCGCGACCCCGCTCGAATCCTAGTCTCGTCTTTAATTCACCTAATCTCAGGGGATAGATAGTCAACGCAGATGAAGCATGCTTCTCTAGAGAGTACTTAAGCACCTCATAGGCGACTTCCTGTTTCTCTTCAACACCGATGAAGATCTTAAGCATTTTTCTATTGGAGCGACCTTATACCTGTGAGCCGAGTCAAGTCTTCTTCTGTGGTCCAAAGATTACAGTATTTATGGCGCATAACCCATAAAGCTGTCCTGTCGGCCAGGCGATGGCCCCGTACCCGGTTTCCACTACCGTGGCTGTGTCCATCTTTCTCCAAGGAAATCCCAGCAATGACTACCTTATTGTCCTTCTCCTGGAGTGCGACACATACGGCAAACACACCGTTTGAAACCTTTAGCCCCTGGTCATGAAACTGATATCCAGTCGCACTGCTAATAATTGAAGCTCTCTGATCAACTGAGATAACTTCAATATTTCTGTAACGATAAGAAAGTTTACCTAGCGTATCCTCTATCTCTGAGACAGTCGGAGCATAAGAGTGGTGTATGAGCATTAATGAGTCGGTCTCCAGTCCTTCCAATGCCAATAAGTCCCCCTTCCGGTGCGGGAGGAATTTAAAACTCCCGAGGATAGTTAAATCGGGTGTCTTTAGGCCCAATTTCCTTGCCATCCAACCCGATGAATTGACACAGATTACTTGCCTCCATCTTCCCTCCCGCGGAATTACCGGCTGTGGTGCGGAGCCCAGAACGAGCTTAAATCCTTGGTTTTCCATTTTTTTTAGAATAATGAATCACTTACGGTTCGTTGTGGCTGCTTATTTCACCGCCAACGATTGATGCTGAAATGAATTATCTTATCTCCTGCCCTGATACCGACTAATTGCCAAACTCAATCCTGCCTACCTTAGACCTCCTGATTCATGCTACTCCTCTCTATTACTGGCGTTTTTTTGTATTTTGTCCCAGGTCTCCTTCTAATTCATCTTCTGAATATCCGAAGGTGGCGATTCTTTATTTCACTAGGGCTGTCGCTATTACTGTTCGCTATCTGCCTCGCTCCACTTCTGCTCTTTAGTCCAACGTGGCTTCAAATCGCTACAACCTACTTGATGGCCACACTCTTTCTTGCAGGTCTCGCATTGCGCAAGATACTCCGTGGCAAACACTTTAAGATCTATACCCCAGACTTTAAACGGATTGACCTTGTCATTTTTAGCTCGATCCTACTCGCTTATGGAATCTATATTCTTCTCGTAGGGCCGTATAACGAATTGCCATCCGACTTTTATAGGCACCTGGAACGAATTCAGTTGATTCGATGGAACCTCGAGTCCCCAGAATCCAGGATTTCTGCAGAACATCTGAAACCAAATGGTTATTACTGGTACTACCTGTTTGCAGTTACATGGAGGATGAGTGGAGCATCCTTGGAGAACGCTATCAGTTTTTTCAGTTGGCTCAATGGCGCTATTGTTATCTCCTCAGTCTATTTCTTCTCGACAGCTTGGCTGGCTCGAACCTTTAAGAAACCCACGGTACTCGCGGTCGTCGCATGTCTACTTTTTGTCGTGCATATGGGTGTCATTCACTTTGCATTTATCCGCTACTATGCTTTGTCAGCTACTATGCTTTCCTTGCCAATGGTTTTTCTCTCGATAACGGCTTTTGTACAACACACTGAAATTGGACTAAGAAAAATTGAACGGGTTGCGATACTGGGTTGCCTCATCATGTTGGTGTTCTATCATGTTCAGGAATTCCTGTTTGTAATGATATTTTTGTGGTCACTGAGCGCCTATTTCACTTTCCATCACTTCTATACAGTTTTCACTGCTAAAGGCTGGAGTAATATTTCAGAGTCGTTCCAAGCTCCTGTAACCGAAGCGAAACATATCAGGGACGCTGCATTAGTCTTTATCATTGCCAGCTTAGCTTTTCTCTTAGTGTTCGGATTTGCTCAGTTAGCTGTTCCCCTAAGTGTGCCTGATACAAGAAAGCTGACCGCTTTGTCGTTTCCTTCAGTAGGCATAAAACTCGGATATGTTCTGAATCCTGAATATCAGTTCTTCCAGACGATCGGTGCTTATGGAGTTCTAATCTATGTAGGTTTTCTCTTATTAATAAGAAAGTTTCTGAAGGATGCGTATCTGTTAACGGGATTACTGATTCCCTTTGTCACCATATTTAACCCGTTCTTCGTCGATGCATTTCTTCGGGTTAGAGATACACACGTTCTTTATCGAATCGGTTACATGCTTCCCCTGGCTGTAAGCGGAGCGTATATCCTTGGGCTTATATGGACCAATCGAACAAGACAGGGACTGAAGCGATGGCTCCTCACTGGCGCATGGTTGATCGCCTGTAGTGTTACGCTGCTCCCGAGTCCCAGTGAATCTAAACTTTCAACCTACAGTCGACTTCCCACATTAACGCCAGTGCCCCGAGAACTCTCTTATCAGCACTGGATGGACATGATTTCATTTCTCCGGAAAATAGAACCTCGAACAGCCGTTTATACCGACCCAGTGACTGGGTATATTGTCTCCTCTCTAACCCAACACGAATCTGTGCGTTACAAGTTCACAACTCAATTTCAGGCTCCCATTAATTTCCTGAGTTATGACCAATCACCTCTTGCCTCCTATAAAGGAGGACTCCTGATCGTCAATCGTCGTGAGGGAGGCGCCAGTCCAAACGGGCTAGCCAGCGGTCATTGGCCCGTTGATGTCCTTAAACTAAGGCAGTATTACTCTTCAACTCTTCTACAACACCTTATGAAAAACCCAGAAGTTTTCCCTGTGCTGTGGGCAAAAAACGATATTGCGATATATCGAATTTATCCTTGATAGTGTCAGGTGATTTAACCATGACTGACTCACCCGCACTGCTGGAAAAGCAATCAGTGCAATCAAGCGCCTGATCGAAAGATAGCCCATCGCAAAAGACAAAGTGGATGGTAAATCAGGCGGGCGTTGTTTAGTGATCGCTCGGGGGGTATGTTGTAAAAGATATGGGTCCACCAGTCCGATGGAATAAACAACTGTTTTAGTTTTTCCGGGAGCCCCTTCGTCTGGCTCATTATTTGCGTCAACGGCACCATTCCCTTCCCCACATTTTTCAATTTTTTTTCACCCTCAGGGGCTATCTCCCTTAGCCTCTCCGGAATTCCAGTCAGCGGGTACAAACATCGAAGAGTATTGATGATGAACGGATGCACCCTTTGAATCAGTTTCCAGTCAATTTCTTCAAAGTACCGGTCGCTGTACTGCAGTATGTCCATGACACCGAGGAGACGAACTTCCGCCCTCCTACCAAATGCGTGACGACACAACAGTCTCAAGTGATCTAGGTGCCCCAGAGAATTAAAGCGAACTCCATCTATTTCGAAATAAAACATCGGCGTCGAAAGCGCGTCAAGGGTAATGTTAGTGGAATAATCTCGGGACACTCCTTGAGTGTGCAGTTCTACCATCACCTCAATCGCTCCCTGTTTACGAATCAGCGGTGGCAGGTGATGGTGATGCCGCAGATGACCGGTGTAGGCTGCCGTGTTAGCAAAACCGATAGCGTTCAAGGCATGCTGCGCTTTCTCTATGTCCCGCCGAGCAATCAGAATATCAAGATCATCCATGGGGCGTAGATGTGGCGCTGGATAAATACTATTTGCAAAAGCAATACCTTTTAAGCAGGCAAACTCTACATTGATCTCAGAAAGTGCCTTACCCACATCGCACACAGCCCGTCTCAGGTGATTCCAATGATGTCTATCCCGAACTTCCAGACCCCTCAGCACCTTGTGTGCCGCATCATCGACAGTCAGTCTACTCTCTCGGATTCTGTTACACGCGAGTGACGCGAGGCCGTGATCTTCCAGTTTTCTCAGAAGTGCATTCCAGTCCTGAACAGCGCCTAGTTTTTTTGAAAGAACTCTACAAGCGTCTGCTTCGAAATAGGATGAGACGATCAACCGACAGATCAGGTCACTCTCGTTCATGAACTCTTCCGATGCCGTCTGTTTATCCTGATCAGACGGACTTTGTTACTCTTAGCTCGTATATTAAAAATCAACTTGGTCGACGACATGGTCTATAGACCTGATTAAATCGGTATGCTGATTGAATCTAAATTCCCACAAGGGAAAACGATCAACTAACTTGCGAAGATCCTCAAAGCCATTCTTCCTTAGATTTCTGGAATTCACTAATGTTTCCAGTAGCTTTACATAGCCATAACCAGCTGAACTTCGTTTAAGTTCAGGTTCATCATCTGGACAGAATCGGGGAAATATGATGGCGCCAGGCCCGTCTAAGAATTCTGACAAAGGAGATACTCTCCCTCCAAAATGATCGGGCCGAACAAAAACACCGCCTGAAGTTACAACATAACTAGCATCTAGAAACTCTGACTCGAGTGATGCACCAAGGCCCCCGAATCTTCCATCTTTTATGTTCAAGGGCCGCGCAAGACAACTTATCCTTCGTGACGAGTTGTCCACATAAATCAACTCATCAGAAAGATAGGCCGCTCCATTTTGAATTAAATGAACAACCGTACTCGTCTTTCCTGCACCTGACGCCCCCGGGAATAAAAGAAAAGTGTCCCTATAATTGACTGCTGCCCCATGCAGCAACAGGCCGCTGGAGCAGTGTTCACAGATACTGTGGGTCACCGCACTTAAAAACGCTGTTGCGCACTCCCCTACATTAGGGCCTGCAGAGGCATCACCCTCGATGAGGCTCTCTCCATCCTTTACAAGCGTGCAACAGTCTGGGCCAATGTCTCGAAGAACAAACTCGGAACATTCCACAGAGTGGTCAAATCTAGGAATGTTTTCGAACAGTAGATCGACAATGGCGCTTGCCAATCGTCCGTCAGCGCTGATTGCTAGGAATTGCTCTGCAAAAAAGATCTTGAAAGATCTCTGCGCCATTTACTCTCCCAGGAAGTTTAGGGCACCAAACTCTTCAAGCCGGTTAAGTGCATCATTGACATCCAGGACAATCGAATCATTCCCAGGAAATACCTCCTGCAGGACTGAAACGATATCTACCTGGCTTCTCTCATTATCAATAAGGTCCCATATCAGTTTAGCCTGGGGATTCAGATAGATGACTCTCGTTGTCGTAGGATCGTAGAGCACGACCTCCCCCGAAATCTCATCCTCCTGAATATGCGACAATTTAGTGGGAATTGCGATCATCACTTAAGGCTTTTTTTAGTGAAACCAGTATATCAAAACTTCTATTTTCTGAAGTTAACTCAACAACAATCAGTTCGATTTTGGCTTTACCCATCTCAAAACCATATTCACATAGATTAAGTTGGTAACTTATAACATTTTCGCAAAGGCTGGATCATCAACCCTAGCGACACAGCCCCAGAGGTGACCAGAGGCGTCATTAACTTCTCAAAATGGATAGTCCCACCATATTTGTCGGTATCCCCTCCTATCGTGACCCTGAGTTACTCCAGACCATAAATGACTGTATCCAGTGCGCGGATCGGCCGGACCGTCTCGCGTTCGGGATCTGTAATCAGCACGATGAACAGACACGCCTGAACAATTCTGCCGATGACTGGAGGATAAAGAACGTGCCGTATCCAAATTCCAAGGGCCTCGGCTGGGCCCGAGAAACGGTCAGAGGACTTTATCGTGGCGAAGACTACATTCTTCAGCTTGACTCACATATGCGATTCCGAAGAGGTTGGGATACCTATCTGTTAACGGTCTTCACAGAGGCTGTTGATGCCGGGATCTCACGTCCTTTGATTTCCGCGAGCTGCAGACCGTGGGATCCACGCCGGCCTGGCAACCTAGACCCTACCGGGGTCAAAATCTGTTTCGGTGGGTTCTCTGACCGACGTCTAATCAAATACAAACCGCAAGCCATCTCCGACGTTGAGAGCAGACGTCGATTCATCCCTGGCGTCTTTGTCTCAGGTCACTTCATTTTTGCCAGCGGTGATTTTTATCAAAAACTATATTTCGACTCGGTTGTATTTTTTGAAGAAGAGATTCCCTTGACCCTGCGAAGCTTTAGCCTGGGCTATGATGTGATTCATCCGACTGAATCATTCGTGTTTCACTTGTACGAAAGAGACTACCGCGAACTCTTCTGGAGTGATGTTCTTACCGAGAAACAAGGCCAGGGTCAGGAACTGATGCAGGAACGAAGGAGAATTCAAGTCAGGCGTGCACAACAATTGTGTGAAATCAAAGACTGGGGAATCGATCTAGGCAACTGCGGGCTCGGGGATGACCGATCTCTAGACGAGTGGATCAAGCGAGCCCATATCGATATTCGGCGACAGCGCATCATCGGGCCGGAGGCTATGTTGTAGGCCCGATTGGAATCTTGTGGTCAGTTTCTTAATTTCACTCAGGGTGTTAGGTAAGGTAACTATGAATTTTCCTACTTAAAATCAATTGTTTAGACTCCTTTTCGCTGTGCTGAGCCCAAGGGAAAAAAGAGGGTGAGTTTTTGATATATTCAGTGTCAGAAGTTAAAAGAGAGCCGACGAATCGTGAAAGAAAAGAAGCCAACCTCTGGAGTATATCCCCAAGACTCCAACGATGCGGTCGAACGCAGAGAAACGGTCAAACGACTGCTTGGGGGTGCTGGAGTTGCCACAGCGGTCACGATGTGGTCAAAGCCGATCGTAGAGTCTGTCATCTTGCCTGCCCACGCGCAGACCTCGCCGGCACCACCGACTAGAACTACGCCTCCGCCACCGGATGACCCCACACCACCCACAAGCTTTAGTCCTCCGCCGACCTCGGATGACTTTAGCCCGCCACCAGGAAGTTACCACTACTACGACCCATGGGAGTACTACAAAGAGGGTTTTGAAGACTACGAGTACTTCTCCCCACCACCACCCCCATCGTATGGAGGCAGCGACTTCTACTCTGAGCTTTACGATGTCCCGCCGCCTCCCTAATCCGTCTGCTGACACCAAATCCCTCAACCTGTAACCCTAAAGCAACCCAGCGCTAAAGATGGGCAGGCACACAGTCTTCCGCTACTGGACAGCGGCGCTCGCAGAACCGCTATGTGACCTCATTATTGAGGAAGGCGCTCGATCTGAGCTTTTGAAAGCGACTCTTTCCTCCCCAAAAAGTCGAGGGGAGAAATCATTTGTTAACGAAAATGTTCGAAAAACGGATGTGGTCATGTGGGATTCGACCCATTGGACTTGTGGTATCACTTCTCACTTCATTAACTTGGCCAATCGAGAGGTCTGGAGATACCGACTGACTCTGTCCCAAGGTGTCCAGTTTGGATCGTATAGTGACGGTGGCACCTATGACTGGCACAAAGATGAATTTGACCAGCCGTTTGGTAATGAAGGTCCACCCGAATGGCGTAATCAGAGCAGAAAACTGAGCGCCGTTGTCAATCTCAGTGCTTCGTCTGATTACGAGGGGGGCGATCTGATGTTAAAAGATACTTACGGAAACGAGGTAAATGACCCCAAGCTAAATGAAAAGATGCGCGCAAAGGGCACCATTATTGTGTTTCCTGCCTATACCCCTCATAAGGTCATGCCAGTTCATTCAGGCACGCGTTACTCACTCGTTACCTGGATGCTTGGTCCCCCTTTTTCCTGATAGCCAAGTAATTCCATCGCGAATGATCTCCACCTCGGTGTGCCCACTTTCCGCAAGGTCTCTTGGGGTCATGCAAGCCGTCTAGTTGGAGTCCTTTTTTGCCGTTTGCCTAACCCAATCTTCAAGTTCGGAAGTTACAACCAGATCCGGGCCTCGCTTTTCTACGGTCTTCACCTCCTCGCCTGAAACCAGCCAGTCGCGACTGGTCACGGTACCCGGATGACAAACATATACTGTGGTTGCCTGCCCTTCGTGGTGATGGCACTTAAACTTCTTTTTTGTAATCCGAGTCAAGATATGGTCTGCGAAATTCAGATTCTCTAAGTTCGTTTCAAGGTCTTTGACAAACTCATCGGCAAACTGTCGATTAAAACACATAGAAGAACTCATGCCCCCTGGCAACATAGTCGAGGCTGCGTTGAAATATTTCCCGGTATGTAGTTCGTACGGTTCTTTCAAAATAAGCACTTCTGCTTTTTTGTTCACGGAGAAGTCGACCTGATTCTCATGCAGAAGCTTTAGGCCGCGGCTTATGTGATTTCTGAAGTAAAGATCATCATGGTCACACCAGAATATTTCTGAACAACCGGCTTCTAATAGCCGTCTTATTGGAACAGAATACCAATGCTCTCTAGGCAGATCTTTTGCAGTGTGAATCCAAAAAACTTCGAAATCCGCGGCAATATCAGAGATGATCGATTCATAACTTTCAGGCGTACCGTTTTGATGAATACAGACCACATCCGGCACCCGCTCCTGATTTGCCATCTGGAGTACTAGCATCCGGGCAAAGTCCGGTCGGTTGAACGTCGGACACGCAACACCCACCTTGGATTTTTTTGTATTCATTTTGATATTCGTTAATATTGATATTCTCTTACACTGCTCATCATAAATTAATGTTTCATGGTTTCAAACATTGATCAGTCCTAAAAAACTTCAGATCGCCATCAGCGAATGTGGCACCCGCAAGAATCCAACGAGTAGAACCGCCAGCAGGCCGAAACGAACGCCCGTGAAAAGAATCGGAGGAAACTCGCGCAACCCGATCACTGCGGCAATAAACATCGACCCCCATAGCAGGTTAATCAGTACGGCGAGCACGGTGTGCCATGGGTTCATGAGATGAGCCTCACTGCTGATCGCAGATCCAATCTGAAAATTTCTGAATCACCGTGCTTCTCTGGTTTTGATTAGCCAGATACAAAAGGAAATATCCCGCCTCTTCAATAGCAATATCTGAGAGGTAACATAACTCCCCCGATTCAAGTTCGCTCCTCACCAAGTCATCCCAGAGCGCGATACCTTGTCCATCGATCACCGCTTGAACCCGGTCGTTGGAATCGGGAATGATCAGACGGTTTTGCGTTGGCTGGAACTCATATCCTGCGTTTTGGTGCCAC
>Ga0315316_10002111_pt1 | contig 14223 bp, 10 predicted proteins | sample M160m3416metaG_FD_203702 | JGI IMG/M metagenome (GOLD analysis project Ga0315316, IMG submission 203702) | Ammonia-oxidizing marine archaeal communities from Monterey Bay, California, United States - M1 60m 3416 | ecosystem: Environmental > Aquatic > Marine > Intertidal zone | place: USA...
TATATTTCGCATCCACCCTTGTCCATTAACAAAAATTGTTCAGTGCTTGCGAGATCCATCACTCATGTCATAGCATCGTGTAATCCGTCTTGAATGGAAAGGGTATAGTAAGCAGGTAAATGTCGATGCTTCATTAAAGGGAGTAATTAGATGAATCGCAAGAACTCTAAAATTGATCGCCGAAGTTTTGTCCGCCACGGTGTCGGAGCAGGGGTCGGCGCCTGGGCTCTGGATCGGATCCCCAAAAAGGAAATGGTGTCCCAAAACACATCGGCTGGAAGCCCAGTCATAATAACCAGCCACACTAACGACACGGCGGCTGATGCAATGCAACAAGCCTGGTCAATCCTAACCGATGGGGGATCAGCTCTCGATGCGGTCGAACGGGGTGCAAATGTTATCGAAGTAGACCCAAATGATTCCGGAGTAGGCTACGGAGGGCTCCCGAATGAAGAGGGTGTTATCCAGCTCGACTCCTCCATAATGGATGGAAAAACCTATAATGCAGGTGCAGTAGCTGCCATAGAGAATATCAAAACTCCTTGTTCAGTAGCTCGGCTAGTCATGGAGCGCACGGACCATGTCATCATGGTCGGCCAAGGCGCTTTAGATTTTGCTAGGTCCTATGGTTTCGAAGAGGTGGATCTGCATACAGAAAGATCAAGAAATGCATTTCTTCGCTGGCGTGAGGAGCATAGTGACAGAGATGATTACGGACCTCCAGATCACTTACTACCATCGAATGAAAGTGAAGATGATTACGATAGCATTCCATTTCATTATGGCACCACGAATGTACTTGCTGTCGATTCAAGCGGTGACATCTCTGGGATCACCACCACAAGTGGGTTAAGCTGGAAAATCAACGGTAGGATTGGAGATTCGCCGATTATTGGAGCGGGACTATATGTTGACAATGATATAGGAGCAGCTGGAGCAACAGGCAGAGGAGAAGATGTGATCAAGTGCTGTGGATCTTTCTATATCGTCATGAGAATGGGCCAAGGAAGATCCCCGCAGGAAGCCTGCGAAGATGCAATTGAGTTCATCGTGCACAAATACAGAAATATAAATCCGAATTTCTTCCCTTCTGAGAAGTTTGTCGCCATTAATAAAGATGGAGAAATGGGATGTGCATCCATGGGTTCAAATCGAGTCCCTAGTATGACTGTGGCCAATTCAGACGGACTGCGAATTGAGGAAGGAGTAAGAACTCAGTATACAGGATAGTTTTTTTGAACCAGTAGATTGGTACCTGTTTGGATCAGAAGACATCCTCTGATTCATTTGGTTAAATCAGAGGATGTCTTCTGATCCAGCCTGACACAAAATTAATGCTCGATATACTTGGAGGTTCGACTTGAAAACCACTGTTTTTTCAATATTCCTGATGGTTGTAGGTGGAACACAATTAGCAAACAAAGAGTTGGTCGACCATCCCGGTCAAATTACCGCTGATTTAATGACATTCAATTCATCAACAAGCTATGAAGAAGTGCAGAAAATCTTAGACGGCAAGTGTGTTAGTTGTCACAGCGGACCTACTCCAGCAAAAGGCTTAGAGCTCGATTCATGGGAACATATTCTGAGTGGTTCTGATCATGGAGAAGCTGTCATTCCATTCGACGCCACAAGATCCCTGGCCTATGAAATCACTACCAAGCTAGTGGGCGGTCCACACCCTCGAGAACTTGGAGAATCTGTCTTAACAGATGAAGAAACGTCTGTTCTGAGTAATTGGATCGCTGAAGGTGCTATTTCTCCAGAAGGCACCATAGCTTTTGTAGATGCCAAAAAACTGCTCTATGTAGCTAACCAAGGAGACGCACTTATCTCTGTAGTCGATATGGAAAGCAATGTAGTGATAAGAACAGTAGACCTAAAGGAATTAGGGTTTTCGGAAAATTCTCAGCCCCATCATATCGCAGTTGAACCAGATGGATCATACTGGTATGTGTCACTTATCGGTGATAACACCATTCTCAAATTCAACCGATCAAACAACTTAATTGGTAGGTTGAATTTCGAACGGCCTGGCCTGCTAGCTTTGGATCCAAACAGTGACAAACTTTACGCAGGAAGATCCATGGCTGCTGTCTCGCCTCCTCAAACCATTGGAGTGATCGATCGCAATTCTATGGAATTTGAGGAGATGGGAGTCTTTTTTCCGCGCCCACACGCTCTAGTTGTGGAGCCCAGCAGTGGCGCCGTATATACAGCGAGCCTGGCAGTAAACCAGATTGCTACTCTATACCCTGAGGATGAAAGCATTGAATTGACCACTTTAGATGGAAACAGGATGCATACTCTAGTTCAATTCTCGATATCCCCAGATGGGCAAAGGATGGCAGGAACTACAGAACTCAGCTCCTCCATTTTCCTTTTCGATCTAAATGAAGGTGTCACTCCTAACCCCAGCGACACTGTGTTGACCGATGCTGCTCCATGGCACCCATCTTTCACTCCAGATGGACGTTGGATCTATGCTGGAAACAACGGAGCAAATACGGTGAGTGTCATAGACATGGACAGTCGCACATTAGCAAAAACAATTGCAGGGAATGGCCTGTCTCAACCCCATGGTTCAGCCGTATCTCCTGACGGGCGATACGTTTATATATCTAATCGCAATCTTGAAACACCAGCGATGCAAATGGGTGGATCCTCCAGGTCCCACATGGAAGGATACCAGTCACGTTACGATTTGGGCGACAATTCCAGTGTCGGCACGGTTGTAGTCATTGACACCGGCAGCCAATCTATTGTCAAAGTCATCGAGATCGAGAAATACGGTTCTGGTTTGGGTGCTGCTCGAAACAATTAACTGCGTTTCAAGCTGGAGGTTTCTCAGGATTTAGACCCCTATCGGCTAGCACCTGTTGGGCGGCCAACCTGCCCGGACCCCCAGAAACACATCCGCCAGGATGAGTCCCCGACCCACACTGATAATATCCTTCTATAGGAGTTCTATATTGATTCCAGCCTGGAGCTGGCCTATCCAGAAAAAGCTGTGATTTAAAGAGTTCACCAGCAAAAATATTGCCCTCACTTAAACCAATTAGATCCTCAATATCTTTAGGTGTTACTACTTCTCGATGCAAAACCAAATCGCTAAAACCTGGAAAAAATTCTGTCAAAGTTGCCTCGACCGTATCGGCGAGGTTCTCTCTTTCAATATCCCAATTGGTTTGATTCAAATGGTAGGGTGCATACATGACGAAACAGGACATGATATGCTTTCCAGGAGCCGACATTTCGTGATCGATGGTAGACTGTATACAACAATCTAGAAACGGCCTCCGACTGTATGTTCCTTCCTCACAATCAGCAAAAGCCTGCTGTAAATAATCGATTGATGGGCCAATATTTGTAAACCCTTTATAGATATCCTCACGGCTTTCCAAACCTGGAAATACAGGAACAGAATCGAGAGCGAAATTCACTTTAGCGGCAGTACCTTGGAATTTAAGATTTTTGATACACGACACTAAATCTTCAGGCAGATCGTCTGGGGCTACCAGTCGAGTGAAGGTCTGCCTCGGGTCCAGTGCACTCACCACCAAATCCGCTTCTAATTCAGACCCATCTTCAAGAGAAACCCCAAGAACCCGCCCCTCTTCATAGAGGACTTTATCAACGCCAGCACCAGTTCTAATCTCTCCACCAAAACTTTCTACTGATCGAGCTAACGCCTGAGTAAATCCCCCGTTACCACCCTTGTGAAATCCCCAACCTCCAGGCTCTCCGTCATATTCACCTAATTTATGGAAAAGCCATACTAAACCAGACTCTTGATCTCGAGGACCGCACCTACTGCCGATGATTCCACTTGATGCATACATAGCTTTTATTAGGTCTGTTTCAAAATACTCATCCAATACTTCGGCAATACTTCCATTCGCACATTTTTCTATCAAGTCTCGTACCTCAGGATCGAGTTGCCCCATATATGCTTCCAGCTCCTTGAGGGCCTCTACTTCAGCGGGATCCGAACTTAAACGATTTGGAGGTATCCTATCCATCCATGGTTTTATGGCTCGAGCCATCCTACTGATCAAATGGTTCAGATCCTTAGCTGCTTCTGCATCTTCAATAGAGTGCCTCGCAATCTCATGGTAGTTAGCGTCGGAATCCGCTCCCAAAAGCAAATACTCCCCATTGCGACCTGGCTGAAAAGTATTGACCATTGGAAGCACCATGAAACCGTGCCTGACCAAATCTAAGTCCTGGACAATTTCTGGTCGTAAAAGACTTATAGCATAGGAAAAAGTAGTAAATTTGAAACCAGGTAAGAGTTCTTCAGTAATCGCCGCACCGCCAACGATGTGTCGACGCTCGAGCACGATTGTTTTCAGGCCAGCCTTTGCTAAATAGGCAGCGTTGACTAGGCCATTGTGACCTCCACCCACAACGATGGCATCGTAAGACTTAACTCTACTCATCACCATGCACCTCCCCCATTAATGCCTTCTTTCTGGAAGGGTCGAAAAACGGCATTCTGTCCACCCTGGCCAGGACATGTCTAGGTTGGCGTATGACAGGAATTTCTAGATCAACTTCTGATCCCAGACCCACGAGGTCAATTGGCAATTTTGCGATTGCAATGGGCTTCTTTAAGAGCGATGAAAACAAAAAACTGCTGGCATAACCCGCATAATCCCACTCCTTCTCACCTCTGCGATATATGCTCATTGTGGACTCTGAATAAACTTCATGGTGCGGAGGCAATACTCCTGCTTCTGTATAAGCAGACTCATACTCGTTCCAATCCACTTTAATCCCAACAGTTTTCCAGCGACTAGCCTGTGTCTCTAGTTCTGTTTCTAACGCACTTCTTCCGATGAAATTACGGTCATCTTGTTCCAAGTCCCTCAGCATCCACTCCCATCCTAATTCAATGGGTGTTTCGCGCTGAGCATCAACCCAAGCAAACCGTGAAGTGTGAAAATCCGTTCCCATTAGAAGCAAACCGGCTTCAACTCTAACCATTTTTAGTGCCGTCGTGCCTATCGGGGTAATATTATAGTCTTTACCGGCAATAATAATAGCGTCCCATACCAGAATACTATCACCTGAATTCACCCATATTTCAAAACCCAAATCGCCCGTGTAACCCGTGCGAGAAACCGTCACTTCACGCCCAGCTATTTCGGTTTTCATCACACCGAAATAACTCAAGGATCCTGCATTTTCACTTAATTGGGTAATTACATTAAATGCCTCAGGTCCCTGAAGTGACAAAATGCCAAACTCTGATGAAATATCCTCAATGCTTACCTCTGTAAGATCCTTCTCCTTAGCCACTTTACGAAAGTAACGTAGTGTGGGCTCGGCTGCTGTAAGTAAATATTCGCCAGGATTAGCCTGCATCACCAAACCATCCTGGAGGACGAATCCACGTTCATCGCACCAACAGGTATACTGAGCCCTTCCTAACTCACACTGTCCCACATCACGCAATAAAATAAGCTCTAGCAGGGTCCTGGCATCTCTTCCTACAAACCTGTACTTAAAGAGAGGGGAGGTGTCGAGCAAAGACACTGCATTTCGAACAGAATAGTACTCACTGCTCAAAGAATACTGATACTGGGGAGCAGTCAAATAGCCAGACCAATTTTTCCATATTTTAGTCTGATTGATTTCTTCCAGCCGTGAATGAAATGGTGTTGTCAAAGGCATGAATCTCTCCTTTTACAACTAATCCCATGTCCAAATTGATACATTAACGATCCGATCCTCTTCTTGCTCCAAATTGGTATTCCTTGGGTGGTTCAGCCTCTTTAAGGTATCTCACAAAATAGTCCCAACGTCTGCGCATCATATAGGGTTCATTACCAAATCCATGACCCCGATTAGGCATCATGATCAAGTCGAAATCTTTATTCTCTGCTATCAGAGCATTTACCACTAGCATAGTGTTGGAAGGTGGAACATTGGAATCCAAAGTCCCATGAGCAATTAACAGTTTCCCCTCCAGGTTCTTGGCCAACAGGTGATTGGCCTGGTTGTCATAACTAGTAGTTCCATCTGGATACTCCACAAGAAGCCCCTGCCATTTCTCACCCCAGTCATCTTCATAGTTACGTTGATCGTGATTCCCAGCTTGTGAGACAGCGACTTTATAAAATTCAGGATACCGTAGAATCCCTGCTGTAGATGCAAACCCGCCACCTGAATGACCAAATATGCCAACTCTTTCGATGTCCATCCAGGAATGGCGATCTGCAAGTTGTTTGATCCCAGCAATTTGATCGGGAAGCCCATTGTCTCCCATATTCCCATAATATGCTTCGTGAAAAGTCTTAGAACGCCCTGGGGTTCCCATCGCATCCAGTTCGACTACTACGAAACCAAGTTCTGCTATTGACTGCAAATCTCTGTGAGATGGCCTAAAACTGCGACTTCCTACACTACCACTTTGAGGGCCAGGATAGAGATAATTGATGATGGGATAGGAAAGATTAGGATCGAAATCGATCGGCCGAAAAAGCAGGCCGTATAGATTCGTTTCTCCATCCCTGGCCTTCACGGTGAAAGGCATCGGCGGTTTCCAACCAGAAGCGACTAGATTGGATATATCCGACTGTTCGACAGTCATAACGAGTGCTCCCCCATCCCTTGAACGCAGTTCTGTGATCGGGGCAACTGTGGGAGTCGAATAAGTATCAAGGAGAAAGTCGCCATCTGGAGAAAGAGTGACCGTGTGGTTGGCACTATCTGGAGTGAGCAGACGAACCTCGCCGCCATCAATATCTACACTGTAAACATATTCAAAATAGGGATCTCCAGCCTCACGACCCGCCCCAACAAAAGTGATCGTTCTATCTTCCTGGTCAATATCAAGAATTTGTTGAACGTTCCATGACCCCTGGGTGACCTGCCTTTTTAAATCCCCCGAATCAGTATCGTAAAGATACAGATGACCCCAGTCATCTCTCTGGCTGAACCACAATATTTCATTTGACGACGATAGATAAGCCCATCCATTGGATTCATAAAAAGTCTCCTCCACCTCGTCAAAAAGAGTTCTCACGCTGCCATTAGATGCATCCGCCATTCTCACAGTTGCAGTCTTATGATCCCTGGTGCTTGAAACGAAAGCAATGTTTTCACTATCCTCACTCCACTCTACATCTCCGAAACCCGAACCACATCTAATATGGTCACTGCAGGTACTTCGATGCTGATCGGGGGGCATCTGTATGGGAACCAATCTGTCTTCGGAAGGACGATCAAGATCCACAATTACTCTAGAAATTCTAAATATTACTGAATCTTCTGGCAGAGGATATCGCCATGCGTCCAATTCCTGGTGGCCAACTTTTGTATTAACCAGGTACATCATTCCAACCCCTCTGGAATCATGACGAAACGTCGCGATCTTCCTGGAGTCTGGTGACCATTTGACAATAGGACGATTGCTGCGTGTCCAACCAGCATTATCCGTACCATAACCAAAATCTTCATGACCGTCTGTCGTCAAGGCCGATTCTTCACCTGACTCTAGGCTTCTCAGCCACAAGTTATGATCTCGGATGAAAACGACGCTTTTTCCATCTGGCGAGATCACTTCATCCCTAGAAATTTGATTCATTTCCAGGTCAAAAAACCTGCAAGTATACCTACTGAGATCACAAAGTAATTCCCTTTGACCTCCAACTATAGCTAAAAGTGTCTGCTCTTCTATCCAGATGTCTTCCACTGGTATTTCTGAAGGTTCGACAGTCCTGCCCACTATTCCAGTAAGGACAGTTGCCAGTCGTTCTTGATCAAATGCAGGAGTTCGAGTGCGTTCTTTTGGATTTACTAGAAAGTAGGTTGCGCCATCTGAACCATTTGACTGAAACCAGAAGCGACCATCATCGAGCCAACGAGCACCTACAGTTGCACCAAAAACCAAAGGGTTTGTGTGCTGTGCTAAAAAGCTTTCCGCTCGAGCATAGTCATCCGCAGTAACTACACTTGCTTGATTCTCTTGAGCACCCAACGTCCTGCATAGAACCAATAAACAGATAATAATCGCATAATGCTTCATGCTTTGTCCCCTGAATCCGAAACTAGACAAAAAACAACTAGGAAAGGACATGATGCATCCAACTGAGTTCCTGAGCAACCACAATAAGTTAGAGGGCACCAGCAGAAGGTCCTATTGTGAGTTTCTCAACTTAGCTCTTAGACAGTTCCACCAGACCAGGGATAGTTGTGAACAACTCAGATTTAAAACAGAAGAGGTCAATAAACAACACATCTCTAAATTGCCTAGTCGCAAAGTTGCTTAGCAACAGGCCAGTTCGACGGTGGTCCATTCCAACTGGGCAACACTCCCAGTTCAGCTAATCAAGGCCTCCTCAAAAACCTGTACCCTAGGACCATTAACAACAGCGTCCTTGATTTGACCCACCACTAGATCCACTTCTTTGGAACTGATATTGAAATGAGGAGTGAACCGTAATGAATTTTCACCTCCGTGAATCACCCCAATTCCATTCATACGCATATACTCTTCAAGACTATCAACACCATATGCCTTATATGATGAGTTTAGCTCACAAGAGAATAACAAACCCGTAACTTGTATATTGGTAATTTCACCATCAAAATCACCTGACAAAGCTTCTAGCTTGTTTTTGAATTCCTCTCCCTTCTGCACGATATTTTCCCTGATATCGTCAGTTATCATCTCTAACACAGCAGTACCTACATCCATTGCCCGAGGAGTGGTTGTCATTGTATTGCCATAGATTCCCTTTCTATACAGTCCTGCCGTTCTCTCGTTCATCGCCAGGATAGACATAGGATACTGACCAGCGTTCAAGGCCTTCGAATAAGTTTCCATATCCGGTGCAGGTAGATCTTCAAACCCGGGATAATCAACGATTGACAGATTCCCTGTCGCTCGAATCCCAGCTTGAATCGAGTCTATGAGAAAAACAGATCCATGTTCACTGGACAAAGCATGCGCTACAGAATAAAACTCGGGTGAAATTTGCAATCCTGGGTTGCCTTCACCCATGACCGGCTCCATAAAAACAGCTTCAATAAAAATTCCTTGTTCGTCAGCTTCTGCAAAAATCTGATTCAAATGCTCTATGTCGTTAGGGTCGACAGTGATTAAGTCATCACTGTCTTCAAAACTCTTTAAATATTTCTTATAGCTCTCGTGAGTCGAGTGCGAAAACTGCGCTGGCCTCCCCGTCCTGCCATGAAATCCAGTAGTCAGGGAAAGTTTCTTGACCGTTTTCCCCGCATGTCGGCTTCCTGGCTGCGTCATCATCTTAGCATTCACGTCTGAAATGCGAGTAGCCACCGACACAGACTCCGAACCCGAGTTAACAGCTATGAAGCGGGTGAAGGGACACCCTTCAGAGCGATTCCTTCCCACTTCTCTCTGCAATGCCTTCACCAAACGTAGTTGACTGAAACTGGCGGTCATGACGTTACTCATAACCTGAGGACGACTCATCGCTTTGATTACTTGCTCTGGAATGTGTCCGAAACCTAACATTCCATAACCACCACTGTCGTGTAAAACTGCCCCTTTTGTAGTAATTACCCAAGGTCCATTGGCAGCTAGTGATACGTATGGGCAAACCGTGTCTTCAGCATAAAAATTTACCCATCCCTCTTGGACTACTCCAACTTGATCAAGCTCATCCAAATCCACTATATCTGGAAAATCCACTAGCAACTCTTGGAATTTTTCAGAAGCGCTGATAATCGCCTTAGTCAGAGAGCTATCGGTCTCAGCAAAACTCCTCACAACCTCGTCCGGCAACCCAGTCGTCACTTTTTCACCGGGTAAAGTTCGCATAGGTTTTAGTAGTTCAATGACGTCCATTGCTGACCTCTCCATTTAACGATCCCTCCGACCTCTGACAGTTTTAATCTCAGGATGGTTCAATAGTTTCGCTGTGCTGAATAGATACAACCTATTACCTTATCATGACAATTACCACCGAATTGATTCATACACATCACTTGTATTACTTGATCCCCTAAAACCATCAAAAAACTACTATGGCTTCAAAAAATTCCTTCGATGTCTCAACTGGAGTCGACCTACAGGAAGTCGACAACGCGGTTAACCAAGCGACCAAAGAAATACTGACTCGATACGATTTCAAAGGCACTGACTGTTCGATAGAGTTCGATAGAGATTCTTCAAAACTTCTTTTAGGAGCCGATGATGAATACCGCATGACACAGGTTGTGCAAATACTCAGAGAAAAACTAGCTAAAAGGAAGGTTCCTCTAAAGAATTTGGACCTACAAAACGTGGAAACAGCCTCCCTAGGCCGAGCGAGACAGACTATTCATATAAAACAAAGCATTGATCAAGAAATCGCAAAAAAAATGGTTAAGGCCGTGAAGGGCTGTGGGCTCAAGAAAGTTCAAGTGCAAATACAGGGCGATCAACTCAGAGTCATTAGCGCGTCTAAAAATGACCTACAGGCAGTTCAAACTTTTCTCAAAGGAGAAGATTGGGGTCTGGAGCTACACTTTGGTAATTACCGATAGCTGTATATGAGCGCTTTCCAGGACCTTAAGTAACAAAAATATTTGACGCTAGACTCCTTGTGGATGTAGCATATCAATCCCTGATATACCTTTTGTGGTCACTTGCTTCCAGAAACCAGAAAAGCTGATCTTTCTGAAACTAATTAACCAAGCTGAAGTAAAGCGGAACATGCTAGCGGTGCTAAGATTTGCAATTATAGAAAAGGTCTCATCTTGATGGCTGGTTCGGTACTATGACTATAAATCTTGCCGTGTTCATGATTTACTGCACTGCGTTTATTGGACTGGGTATTTGGATCGGCAGAAAAGTAGACACTGGTGCGGCCTTTTTTGTGGCAAATAGGCGCTTGGGACCAGCACTGATTTTTTCAACTGTACTTGCTGCCAATATTGGAGCTGGAAGTACCATCGGAGCTGCAGGACTTGGTTACAGAGATGGACTTGCTTCTTGGTGGTGGGTAGGATCAGCTGCGATCGGCACCTTCTTCTTGGCATTCTGGGTTGGGCCCAAAATCTGGAGAATAGCCAGCAACCTTGGTCTTTACACTCTCGGGGACTATCTCCAGGTCAGATATGGGTCGGGAGTGAGAGCTTCTGTAACCAGCATAATCTGGATAAGCACACCAGCTCTGCTTGCGGCCCAACTAATCGCGATGGCAAAAATCCTAGGTTTTCTTATAGGCACGTCATACGAAGTAAGCGTCTTCATGGGCGCTGTCATCATTTCGCTTTATTTCGTAGGTGGAGGTTTGCTTAGCACAGCATGGGTGAACATGATACACCTAATAGTTTTAATGGCTGGATTCATCATAATAGTACCCTGGTCTTTAGCTTCCGCTGGAGGATGGCAAACAGTTGCCATGTCCCTCCCATCCAAATCAGACTATCTCAATTTCTGGGAAGGAGGTCAGTCAGGTTGGCTGTTACTAGCTATACTAGCCCCCAATTTTATCGTATCACCTGGCATCATACAGAAAATATACGGGGCTTTAGATGAGCGAGCAGTTCGTATAGGGCTAACTGCAACCGCAATAAGTCTTCTGATCTTTGCAATCGTTCCAACTTTTCTGGGCATGATCGCTCACAGCTATGACCCGTCCCTCACAGACAACGAAGATGCTTTGTTGTTGGTATTGGATTCTGGACTTCCCTCCATTATAGGTGCCCTAGGACTGGCTGCGATATTTTCAGCTGAAATCAGCTCCGCCGATGCAATCCTATACATGCTAGCCACTTCTTTGTCCAAGGACCTCTACCAAAGACACTTAAACCCCGGAGCGAGTGATAGTGAATTGCTCAAGGTTGCCAGATGGGCAGCTTTTTCAGGTGCGATCCTCTCTGTGTTGTTAGCCCTCGTACTCCCATCTATAATAGGTGCTCTGACGATTTTCTATTCCCTGATAGCTATTTGCGTCTTCATACCTGTGATCGGGGGTCTCTTTTCACCGCATCCGAGTAGCTTAGAGGCTTCATCTGCAGTAGTAGTAGGTATTACTGTCTTCCTATCAGTTCAATTCCTGATATCAACAACCGCTGGTACCACTTTGCTACAACCTCATCTACTCGCGCTGGTAGCTTCCGGCATAACTTTCGCTAGCATCAGCTTCTGGAGATCAAAAAAGTCTCGTGATAAGCTGTAACCAACTAGGGGGTGGAGAGGCAGGATGAAGGTAAAATCAGTTTCTTCAAAGAAATTCTATAGTCCTATGAAGGATCTGGATTCCGCTAGCCTACAGACGCCTGCTGTTGAATTTCAGCGGGTCAGCAAGAAACACAGTTGTGATTATTAACAGCACCCATTCCTTCTAAAAGAGCCATCGTTTCTGGAAATGGCTGAATCCTCTGGAATGGTCCATTCGCCATATCCACAGTAGTCTGGCCACTCCGTCCTACCAGGGTCACATCAGCACCCTTTCCAACCAGGTACAAAATTAACTCGTTGTCACCCCTCGCCGCCGCATGGTGTACTGGAGAAAAACCATTTGCATCCCTGGCATTAACGTCAGCACCCAGCTCCTCGACCAAATACCTAATGGAAGGCATCCACCCATCAGGTACATGACGATGCGCCTGACCTGCGAAACTTTCTCCATATCCCACCCCCGACGCGGCGTGAATTGGATAAACCGCGGGATCACCGTCAGCCAATGGAGGCAGACCAGACAAATCTTCCCTGACAGGACCTCTGCGTCTTCCTGGAACTTTCATTGTTGCCAGACCCGATTCGGCCCCATAGGACACCAACAATTTCATCGCACTGACATCAGTCCCGTATGCAGCTCTCCAAAAAGGAGTCGCACCCGTAGTGTTGACCCTTAGTTGATCGAAGGTATACCCCATGTACCATATGTGTTTTTTTAGGCGAACATTCGGATTTGCCCCTTCTTTCAAAAGAGTTTCCATGGTCTCTAGATAATCCGAATTCTGCTGCTTCTGTGCTCCCGGCTGAGGATACCTTGCCTTGGGCGCCCAGTGGACATTAAGCACAGCGTAGAGAGGTGTGGTGCCAGCAGCACTCGCTAAATTCACATCGGCCCCCTGACTCACTAAAAACAATCCCAGATCAAAATGCCCGTTGATCATAGCCATTAGCAGTGGACTACTACTATCTCCTTTAGTAACCGCATTGATATTAGCACCTGCATCCAGCAATGCTTGAGCTGATTCTAAATGTCCTTCTCGAACCGCGTGAACAAGCGCCGTAAAACCTCCATGTCCACCGACCAAATCCTCAAAGGATGAAACCCCAGCGGCTACTGCACCATCTAGCAGTTCACCTTCCTCCGCTTCAGCGAAAGCTTCTGGTCCCTGCTCAAGTACTGCATTAGCTGCCTTAACTGCTGTCTGTACCTGACCTGTACTTGGTCTCCAGCTTGGATCGCCCTCAGCCGTCTGTTGTCGAAAGGCAGAAATGACTTCATTTCGTCGATCTCCCGCCACACGATCCATTTTACCTCGGACCCTCATGTCGACGACTTTACTGTAGGCTTCTAAATCAGCTCCATGGTGGGCCAACATTTCCACAACTAGAATTCTGTTCAGAGCTGCCGCAAACATTAATGGGGTTTGCCTGCCGTCATCTTCTCTCGCGTTGATTTGTGCGCCGTAACCCACTAGAACATCCACGGCATCAGCAGACCCAGAAGCTGCTGCATAATGAAGAGGAGTCATCCCACTTATGGCTACGATATTTGGATCCTGGCCAGTTCCCAGGAGAGTCCTGATCACTTCCCCATGCCCCATCTTGCTGGCTAAATGCAATGGAGCATAACTTCCCAGACGAGTTGTGCTGTTGAAGTTTGCACCCGCAGAAAGCAGTACTTCAACCATGGCCAAATCACCATTTTCTGCTGCCCAGTGAAGCGCCGTCATTCCGTCCCCCTGCGCAGCATTTACATCTTCGCCCCGCTCTAACAGGTTATATACCGCATCACTGTCGTTTCTCATAGCCGCATCAGCTATCGGAGAATCGGCTGGCACGATGCTTCCTGTTAAAAGAACCAGCAGGAGAATCACCAATGAGATTTTGTTACCTAAGGAATTCGCCATATAAAAAACCCTATCCAAGTATGTTTCCTATCCCGAACCCAACTTTTGGTTCAGGGCTTTATACTTCAAACGTTCAATGACAACGGTCCTGTACTATTTCCAAATGATTCCATGTCATTCATGCCCAATTTTTGTCCCAGACTGAGCATTGCATTT
>Ga0315316_10002114_pt1 | contig 14217 bp, 12 predicted proteins | sample M160m3416metaG_FD_203702 | JGI IMG/M metagenome (GOLD analysis project Ga0315316, IMG submission 203702) | Ammonia-oxidizing marine archaeal communities from Monterey Bay, California, United States - M1 60m 3416 | ecosystem: Environmental > Aquatic > Marine > Intertidal zone | place: USA...
GTTTCGTTCGTTTGCGAGAGGACGGCAGCGTGATCCGTTCTTTTGACTCGCTCTATGTTCTGACCCTCGAGCCCGGCGTGGATGGCGACTCGAGGTGGGGGATCAAAGGGCGCTCGAGCTTCGCGCCCTGACGGGCCTTTCTCGGTCCCTCTAGGCGCTGGACTCGGCGTTGCGCTCGTCCAGCTCCGCTCGGATGCGGGCATGCTCGCTCTCGCTCAGGTCGAAGCGGCTAAAGGTGGCGGCTCCGATCAGATAACAAACCAGCGGAAAGCCCCCCATCAGCACGACCATGGTGTTCTTTGCGATCTCTGTCTGCTCTTCGGACTGGCCGTCGAAGCCTGCCCAGGCCAACGCCCAGCCCACGATCCCGATCATGATCCCCGCCGCGAGCTTGTTGACGAAGCTCCAGCCGGCGAAATAGGCCCCTTCTTTACGCTCGCCTGTACGGTATTCGTCACAGTCGATGATCTCGCTCTTGAGCGTGTAGCCGAGAATGTTCGGACAGCTGGAGGAGCTCCCCGCGATCAGCGAAGACACGACGATGATCGGCCAGTCCCCGGGTCCGACCAGGGTGATGAGTCCGTATCCGACGCCGCTGCCGATCATCGAGACCAGCATCAGGTGCCGCTTCTCGAAGCGACGAGCGAGTCGAAGCCAGAGCGGGATCGCCAAGAGTGAAGCGGCCATATTCACCCCCAACAGGGCCGGGATGAGCTCCGGCCGACCCACGACATAGTGGACGACAAAAGGCGTGAGGACCCCGATTCCCCCGGTCCCGATCGCGTCGATGAAGATCACGAAGAGGAGGAGGCGTGCGTGGGGGTTGGCGACGACGTCCGCGAGGGCTCGGAACGGGTTCTGGCCACCTCGGCCCTGGAACTCGGCCCGCTCCGGCGGGAGCAGGCGGACACCGGCGAAGATCAGGATGATCGTGAGGGCGCCCACCACGTAGGCCATGGTCTGTGTCGACTCGATGCCTTGACCCACGAAATGAGATCCGAGCACGAAGGCGGCGGCCATGCCGCCGATCTTGAGCACCTGGCGCGTCGCGAAGACGCGATTGCGCTCCGTGGCATCGAGGCTGATCTCCGCACCCAGCGCCATATGCGGGACGTCGAAGATGGTATACGCGGTGTAGAAGCCGATCACGGATACAGAGATCCAGATCACGAGCTCGCTCCCCTCGAGCCCCGATGGCGGTGCCCAGGCCATGATGCTGAAGAGCGCGAGCATGGGAGCAGAAGCAAGGAGCCACGGCCGGCGTCGTCCCCAGCGGTGCCGGGTGCGGTCGCTCAGGTTGCCGACCAGCGGATCGGTCACCGCGTCCCACATCTTGGCGACGAGGAAGATCGTGCCGATGACCGCGGTCGAAACGCCGAGCTCGACCGCGGCATATTTCATGTACATGATCAGGACCAGCACGTAGCTGTAGATTACGGGTGAGGCGGAAAGCCCGTAGCCGAAGAGGGCCCCAATGCTCAGTCGTTCCTGATCCTGCACTTCTACTCCCGCTCGACTTCGTCAGACGAAGCCGGCTCCATGCGACGGAGGCGAGAGCATAGGCGGATCCACGAGCGCTACGCTGCCCCTTCTAAATCATTGAGGAGGTCTTCAGGTGTCGATTCGAGCCTTCGTTTTCTTCGTTCTCTCCGTCTTCGTGAGCGGGTTTCCCTGGGAGGCGCTTCGGGCAGAGGAGGTCGAATCGGACGTCGCTGTCCGGGTCGACGATCTGCAGTCGATGGGTGTCTCCGCGGTCGCGATGAACGACTTCGTCTACCGGATCGAGGGAGAGGGCGCGTTCTTCCTGGTGAACACGAGCGAAGGGTCGGTGCTCGTCGACACGGGGACTTCCTTCGCCCAGAACGAAGAGCAGATGAAGCTCGTTCGGGAGCTCGCGACGGGGCCGATCCGAAAGATCATCGTCACCCACGCTCACGGGGATCATTCGGGGGGGCTACCGCGCTTCAAGGAGCAGATCGACGCGGGCGAGATCGAGTTCGTCGCACACCATCGCTATGGCTACATGGCGCGGCTTCAAGATGACCTCATGCCCTATTTCAAGAAGCGCTATCACGTGCTCTACCCGACGCGTGTCGACCTCGGGCCGGAGTCGCCTCGTCCCTATTGGAACATGCTTCCGACCCGCCCGGTCTTTCCCGGGGACGACTACGAGTTCGAACTCGGTGGAGTGAAGTTCGTCGTGATCGCCCCCGAGAATGGAGGAGAGGGTGAAGATGGAGCGTTGGTCTGGCTACCCGAGTCGAGGATCCTCTTTACCGGCGACTTGTTCGGCACGCTCTATCCGATGTTTCCGAACCTCTACACCGTTCGGGGCGAGAAATATCGTGACCCCCTCGACTACATCGATGCCCTCGATCTTGTCCTGGCTTTGCGTCCGACGCTGATCGCACACTCCCACTTCAGGAATGCGGAAGGAGAGGCGTATATCCAGGCGAGTGTGACGCGGATGCGCGACGCGGTGCAGTACATGTGGGACGAGGTCGTGAAGGGCATGAACGGGGGGAAGACCGTCTGGGAGCTGATGCGAGACATCGAGCTGCCGAAGGAGCTGGCTCTCTCACAGGGACACGGGAAAGTGTCCTGGTCCGTGCGGGCCACGTGGGAGATCATCGCGGGCTGGTACTACTACGACACGATCGCAAACCTCTATCACGTGCCCCCCACTGCGATCGATGGGGATCTCGTCGAAATGGTGGGGGGGGCCGATCGGCTCGCAGAGCGAGCCCGGAGCTATCTAGAGAAGGGCCAGCCGCTTGAGGCGATCCGGCTCCTCGACATCGCGAAGGGCCTCGAGACCCGCGCCGTGTTGGACGCGAGGATCCGAGCGGTCGAGCGTCTCCTCCAGCAGGCCCGAGACGGGTTGGGCAACTACAGCGAGATTGGCTTGCTCGAGGCCGACCTGAGGACCTCACGAGAGACTCTCGCTCGGCTGGAGGACTGATCGGTCGGAATCCTCGGTCGGACTGATGGCTTCGTCGGTTTAGCCTGGTTGTCCAGGCGTTTTGAGTCACGTGCCGACTGGCCGGCCCATGCAAAATCAGGGGCGAGCGGGGCGATCCTCGTGGTTCCCTCCCCTGGGAGGGAACCATCGCCGCGCTCGCCGAAGATCAAATGCTCATGTTCGGATGTGAAAGTCAAGCCGGACCTCGACACTTCGTCCTGAGGCGCGTGTCAGGAAAGGTCCGCATTCATATCACGCAAGGCTGCCTTAGGGCTGCACGGGAGTTGCCGCTTCCTGTGAGCGCCGATCAAGCGAGTGCGGAAAAGTCGATCTGCCCGGTGGTCATGAACGCGTTGAAGCCCATATCGACGTTCAGGTTCACCCCGTTCACGTAGCGCGACGCATCACTTCCGAGAAATGACAGCGCCATGGCGATGTCGCGGGGCGTGGCGATCGTCCCACCGATCTGGTCGATTGTCCATCCGATCGTCTTTTCCGTCATCGTCTTCGTGAAGTCGGGAAGGAGCGGGGTGTCGATCGGCGCGGGGCAGACGCTATTGGTCCGCACTTCGCGGGCCAGCGTGTCCTTGGCGCTCTTCATGGTATAGACCTGGACGCATTCCTTCGAGAAGCCGTAACCGTCGCCGACGATCTCGGAGTGCTGTCCGCACCAGCCGAAGAGCTCTTCCCGGTCCTCGATCGAGATGCATTCGAGCACCTCCTGAAGGTGCGCGGGCCATTGTCCACCGGCGATGGAGGCGGTATTCGCGATGGTGCCTCCCTTGCGGATCTTGGGAAGGAGCCCCTCGGAGAGCTGGCGTAGGCCGAGCCAGTTCACGGCCATGACATCCTCGACGGGATGGGTCGCGGCGATGCCGGCGTTGTTGAAGAGGACGTCGATCGGCCCCTCGATCGCGTCGATCGCTTCCGCGACGGAGGCGGCCTTGCCCATATTCGTCTCGATGAAGCGGGTGCAGGGTCCCTCGGGCTGATTGAGGTCCAGGACAGTTACTTCGGGTTGGCCGAGCTCGACGAGGATGTCGAGCAGAGCGGCGCCGACGCCCGAATAGGCGCCTGTGATTACGACGTGCTTGTCGCTGTAGTCGAAGGGATGGCTGGACATGGCGAGGGAGGTTCTCCGGGGGTGGCTCGATCGGGCCGAGGAAAGGCCGCGGATGGGACGCCCGTCCCTCACGGCGGGCGGACGATAGCAGCCGCTCGAGGCGTTCTATCGAGACCGGCCGAGGCAGAACCGGCCTGAGCCTCGACCCGATCCGCGCAGGCATGATCTGTCGGGTTCTAGAGGACGACTCGCGCGGGACCGCAGAGCAGAAAGCGGGTCGCGTCGCGGTCCAGGAAGCGCTCTTCATCCGGCACGACCCGGTTGCGGAAGGCATTGCCTTCGGCGACACGAGTGAAATCCGAGAGGGAGGCATACCACTGTTCGGCGAGCCCGTCCCAGCGGTCGTCGGGCCCATCGCGCGGGTCCTCTTCGAGGCGGTGGTTCTGTTGGTACGCGAGGATCCACTTTCGAAGGCCGGGGTCCTCACGAAAGAGGTCGGCGTGCGGGCCGGACCAATGGGCGTGGAAATCAGCTTCGCTCCAATCAAGCCGACGGCGCAGCAGCGCGAGGAGCTTGATCTGGGCGCGCGCCTCGGAGTCGAATTCGCCGATCTTGCGTTCGGCCTCATGGGTCAGGAAAACGGTCAGTCGCTCGCGATCGAGGAAGCGCTCCTCGTCGGGCGCGATCCGGGAAGCGTAGAGAGGCTCCGCGGCGTAGGCCTCGTAGGCGGCGATCGACTCGAACCACATGATCGTGACCCCGTCGAATTCGGGATGCCTCGCGTCGTCCCGTGCGTAATCCTCCTCGAGGCGCGGGTTTTGCTCGTAGCGGGCGACGTGGCGCGTGAGTTCCGGCAGGCCGGCGATGAGCGGGCCGTGGATGTCGCGCCAATGTTGGTGGAACGCCTGGCGGTCGACGTCCGGACGGCGGTGGAGGAAACAGACGAGCTTGATCATGAGGTCGTTCCCTGTTCTTGCGCGGAGAGGGTAGGCTAGGACGGCGGTCCCGAGAGGGCGACCGTGAAGGACGCGGGGAGGATGGGTTCGATGGAGAAGCTGATCTATGTGTTGGCGGGCGCGAAGGACGAGGTCGACGGCCGCGTCGAGCGCGTCTCGGGGGCGGTTGTCGAGACGGCGCGCTCCGTTGGCGCTGAGCGAATGGCGATCCTCGTGCCGGATCGGGCAGAGGAGATCCGGGCCCGCTGTGCGGCGCGGATTGGGGGTGACTTCGATCGGCTCGCCTCGGTCTTCGAGTGCTGGCTGCCCACGCTCGACGCCCGACCCGTGATCGAGGAGGCGCTTGCGTCTCAAGCCGAGGCGTTATGGGGCTACCTGGTCACCGAGTCGACGATGGTGGCCTGCCCCCATTCGGTCGAGGACGGGGAGCGGGTCCCGGGAATCACCCAATGGGGGATCAACGACAAGCCGGCCAACGTCACGCTCGATGATTTCTATCGAGAGTGGTCCGTTCACTCGGAGCTTTCCTTCGATCTTCATCCGCGTCGAGAGTCCTATATCCGCAATGCCCTCGTTCGTCCGCTCACGTCGGATGCGCCGCAATATCTCGGCGTCGTGCTCGAGCGCTTCGGTCGCCTGGAGGACTTCGTCGACGAGTCTCTCTATTTCGGCGATCCCGGTGTCGTGAAACAGATGTTCGATCACGTCCCGGCGTTCTACGCGTTCGAGGGGGCGATCACGGGTGGGCTCAGCGAGTATCGCTGGCGCTGAGAGAAGAGAGTGGGACGACCCGGGTCGTGACCTCGGGGAGCGGAGACTCGCCGCGCCAGCGCAGGCTGAGGAGCAGCCGCGGGTGCCCCGCCATGTCCATCCAGTTCGGATGGCCCCGATCCACGTGAGAGATCACGATCTGGATGCGGCCATCCGCGCGGCGCACGACATCGTGGTTGTTGCGCACGACGGGGCGGTCTCGCCAATCCGGGGTCTCGCCCCAGACGTTCTGTAGCACCCAGCTCCAGTAGGCGGGCTCGTCGCGAGGCTCGAATTCGAGGACGAAGGCCTGGTCGCGGTCCAAGTCGATGCGGCCGTTCAAATAACGAACCAGGCTGGGCGTCTGGACGGTTCCGTCGTCGGCCATCACGATCAGCTCGTTCGGCGCGGTCCGGGTGCCCTCGAAAGCGTTCCACCAGGCGAGGCTGCCGTCGACGAACATCGTCGTCGCGATGAAGCCGCGCAGAAGGCTCGCGGGGTCGATGGGCGGTCGGGGCTCCGAGACGTCGAGCCGCTCGATCGTGGGCATCTCATGGCGGACGCGAAGCCCGCGGTCCCAGAAATACGTTCGGATCAGCAGAGCGTTGGCGTCCTCCTCGAGGACGAGCCGATCGCGCCCGGGTCCCATGTCGGGCCCTCTTGGGACGACCTCGATCTCGAAGTCGCCTGACGCGTCGATCGAGATCGCGCGTTCGTCCAGCGAGTCGACCATCCGGCGCCCTCCGCTGGCGTCGGCCTCGTCGCTCCGGAAGCTGCCCGCATAGACGCCGATCTCGATCCCCGCGGCACCGGCCGCGGACCCGCGGATTCGGTAGCGGCCGCCGCCTTCGATCGCGGCGCCCCGGTAGCTCTGGTCGGGGTTATCGCCCAGATATTTCCGGGTCGTCGTCTGGAGGTCGTAGAAGGCTGGATGGCGAGGGTCCGAGTGTTCGACGAAACGATCGAGCCCGAGCGAGACGAGCCGGCCGAGCGCTCGGAGCCCGTCCGTCTGGATCTGAAGGTCGCCGAGGGAAGCGGGTCCCGTGACGTGCCGGGCGAGTGGCTTCAGCGCCTCACAGAAATCGACCCACGCGTCGCCGCTCGCGACAGCCGCAGCCGGATCCGCCATGGCGTGGATCAGCGGGCGCACGGCCTCGGGGGCCGAGGTCGCGGCGATTCGGGTGGCGGTGGCCGCGCAGCCCGGGAGCATCGCACTCGCACCGACGCCCGCGGCCAGGCCGGTGCTGCGTGCGAGCAGCGCGCGGCGGGTGAGGCCCTCCGTCTTCCCCCGGTCGTCGTCTTGTGCCGCCATCGTGCGCTCCTTCTGGGCCATCTGGGGGTGCTCCCGAGGCCATGTGTCCGAGGGTACACTCGGACCGGGGTCCCGCCTCTCGATACTCAGCAGGGATCCGCCGGGAGGTCCGAGATGAACCGAGAACATGATCTGGTGATTCGGGGCGGCTTGATCGCCGATGGCACGGGCGCGCCGCCCTTCGTCGGCGACGTTTGGGTTCGGGACGGGGAGATCGCCGCGGTGACCCGCGGCGACGCGGGGGAGGCGACTGCGAGCGAGACGATCGACGCGCGGGGGAAACTCGTGACGCCGGGCTTCGTCGATGTGCACACCCACTACGACGGCCAGGCGACCTGGGATGAGCAGCTGGCTCCCTCCTGTTGGCACGGCGTGACGACCATCGTGATGGGCAATTGCGGTGTCGGCTTTGCGCCGGTCGTGCCCGGCCAGGAGCAGACCCTGATCGAGCAGATGGAAGGCGTCGAGGACATCCCCGGGACGGCGCTGGCCGAGGGGATCGACTTCCGCTGGGAGAGTTTCTCCGAGTATCTCGACGCGCTCGGAGAGCGCCGCTTCATGCTCGACGTTGGAACGCAGGTCCCGCACGCCGCGGTCCGGGCCTACGTGATGGGCGATCGGTCGATGGATCCCGAGCCGACGGAAGCGGATCTCGACCGGATCGCGACGATCGTTCGCGAGGGGGTCGAGGCCGGAGCACTCGGGGTCTCGACCTCCCGGATCCTCGCCCACCGCACGAGCGTTGGAGAGGAAGTGCCCGGGACTTTCGCCGGAGAGCCGGAGCTCGAGGCCATGGCGAGGGTGCTCGGAGATCTCGGCACCGGCGTTTTCGAGGTCGTGCCTCGGGGCATGGATGGCGAGGTCAGCGAGACCTCGCACGCCGAGATCGACTGGATGGGCCGGCTGGCCAAGGAGATCGGTCGGCCCGTGACCTTCTCATTGGTGCAGACCCATACGGAGATCGACCGCTTCCGTTTGATGCTCGAGCGATCCCAGGCGCTCCGTGAGGAGGGCGCTCCGATCCATCCCCAGGTCGCGAACCGCGCGACGGGCATCCTGATGGGGCTGCAGACCGATCAGCACACGTTTTCGACTCGGGCGAGCTATCGGGAAATCGCCGATCTCCCGCTGGCCGAGCGGGTCGCGCGGATGAGGGACCCGGAATTCAAGGCGCGGATCCTGGCGGACCCGATCGAGCCCTATGACCACCCGCTCTCGGCGATGGTCCACCAGGGGTACGGGAATCTGCTGCCCCTCGGCGCCGAGTTCGAGATGGAGCCGAGCGCCGAAGACACGGTGGAGCGTCGAGCAGCCCGAGAGGGAAGGGATCCGGAGGAGCTGGTCTACGACCTGCTGCTCGAGGCCGAGGGCCGAGCCTTCCTGCTCTTCCCCTTCACCAACTATTTCCGCTTCAGCCTCGACGACGTGCATGAGATGCTGACGCATCCGGCCTCGGTCTGGGGCCTGGGAGACGGGGGCGCCCATTGTGGCGTGGCGTGTGATGCCGGCGGTCCGACGCTGATGCTGACGCATTGGGTGCGTGATCGGGCGCGCGGGCCGAAGATTCCGCTCGCGGAGGCCGTTCGTATGATGACGAGCGACCCGGCGGCGCTCTACGGCCTCGGGGACCGCGGGCGGCTGGCGCCGGGGCTGCGGGCCGACGTCTGTGTGATCGACCACGACGCGCTCCGGATCGAGCTGCCCGAGATGATCTTCGACCTGCCCGCGGGCGGTCGCCGAATCATGCAGCGGGCCACGGGCTATCACCGGGTGATCGTCGCCGGCGAAGTCACGGTCCGGGATGACGAGGAGACCGGTGCCCGACCGGGGCGGCTGATCCGCGGTGCACGTTAGGCCTCAGCGGGGGACGCCCTGCGCGAAGACGTTGATGGCGCGATGGAAAGGCGCCCGCTCTTCGGGGTCGTATCCGGAGCCGAGCGGCGTCGTGTCGTCCCAGAGCACTTCGGCGGCGGGGCCGGGCAGGAAGGGCCGGACCGACGCGCCGGCCTCCTGACCGAGGGCGCTCCACTCGCGCCGCAGAATCTCGAGACACCAGACGCGATAGCGGGAGACGGGGAGGCGCGGGTATCGGCAGCCCTGGATCGTTTGCGCGTAGCGTCGACGCCCGTCGTCGTAGGCGAGGGCATTCTCGCGCAGCGCGACCAGATGGGTCTCGCAAATCTCCTGGAGCAGCGCTGCGAGCGGGGGGTCGACGCGTTCGAGGAGCCGGACCCGCTTCGCCGAGGGCTTCGCGTTCCACATCCGGGCGACCCAGGCGTAGACCCCGGGTGCTCGCTCGCGCATCAACTCGGCGGGTGTCGGATCCTGGCTGAAATGACGCAGCATGGGACCCATCAGACCGAAGTCCGCCGTCGTTGGCGCGTCGCCGAGCACGAAGCGTCGAAGGGAAAATATGTCTTCCAGGCGGTCGAGGGCCGTCAAATAGGAGCGCTCGACGTGTGCTCGGGTCCTGGCCCGGACGCCGTCGCCCCAGACGAATCCGCCGCGCTGGCGGGCGGTGAGCAGGGCGCGCTTGAACGTGCGCGGGACGGGTACGCCCGAGAGCAGCTCGTCGGCGAGGGTGCCCGAAGCGTGCTGACGGTCCGGTCGAAAACTCCACCGGTAGTGCATGGCCGGCCGCCAGAGCCACTCGTCGGCGTAGTCCTCGATCAGCAGGGCCAGGAAGCGTAGGCCTGGATCGGCGGGTTCGATCGAGGGCGCGGGCTGTCTCGCGTCGAGCCAGGCGAGGATCGGCGTCGAGTCCGACATCCAGCGTCCGTCGGGGAGTCGGACCGTGGGCATCTGGACGGCCCCGGCGCCCGCTCGGATCTCACGCTGGTGGCCGACGGTCGGCAGCAGGTCGTAGTCGATCGATCGGTAGCGGAGGTAGCTTTCGAGCTTGCCCGTGTAGTACGAGATGCGGGAGCCGTAGATGCGGAGGGGACCCGAGCCCGGGACTGCTTCGTCCGACTGGCCGCCGACGTTCAAAGCGTCCGTGCCGCGGGCAGGACCTCAGTCGCCACGCGCTCGAGACTCTCACAAACGCCCGCGTAGTCCTGTCTCCCCTGTTGACTGATTCCGGCCACCAAATGGGTCAGCCCGGCACGCGCGTAGGCCTCGAGCCCGTCGAGGATCTGCGCGCTGGAGCCGGCGAGCGTTGCTCCTTCGGCTTGCGTAGGCGAGTCCGTCAGGATCAGTCCGTCGATATGGGCGACGTCGAGCTCCGCGGGATCTCGACCGGTCTCCTCACAGAGCGCACGGAGCCGCGCGGTGTCCGCGGCGAGCGCGTCGGGGTTGGATGAGATCGCCAGGTAGCCCTGGCCGAAATTTGCCGCGCGCCTGAGTGCGCGCTCCCCCTGGCCTCCGATCCAGATCGGTGGGTGGGGTCGGCGGTGGGGCCGCGGCCGCGCGCCGATCGACTCGAAACGGACGAATTCGCCTTCGTGCGAGACGCCGGCCTCCCCGGTCCAGGCCGTCTGCATGGCGCGGAGATAATCCATCGTGACCGCGCCGCGCCGCGCGTAGACTTCCTCGGCGAGGCCGAGCGCCTCGAACTCGTCGCGCATCCAGCCAACGCCGGCGCCCAGCAGGATGCGTCCCTGGGAGAGCTGGTCGGCGGTGGCGAGCATCTTGGCCGTCAGCAGCGGGTGACGGTACGGGATCACCAGCACGGAGACGCCGATCTCGACGCGCTCGGTCGCGGTGGCGAGCGCCGCCATCAGGGTGATGGGCTCGAAGATCTCCTGGCTCCAGTCGTAGGGGAAGACGCCACTGTCGTTGTGGGGGTAGGGCGTCTCGCGTTCGACGGGGAGCACGATGTGGTCTGTGACCCAGACGGAGTCGAAGCCCAGCGCTTCGGCGTGGCGTGCGAGGTCGATGCAGGCGAGCGCGCCGCGGCCAGTCTCGGGGAAACCCCCGAAATTATTGAGCAGGACGCCGAGCTTCATGGCGCGGCTCAGCCGACGGTCACGATCACACGGCCCGTCGTCTGACGGTCGCGCATTCGCGTCATCGCTGCGGGCAGCTCGCCGAAGTCGACGACCTCGCCGATCACGGGTCGAAGGCGCCCCGCGCGCACGCCCTCCACGACGCCAGCCATGATCTCCTCGCCGAGCGCGTCGGGACAAAAATTCCAGCCCATCGCCTGCTTCATCATGGGGACGACCGCTTCGTTTGCGTAGGAGAGAAGCACGCCACAGAGCTTGAAGTTCCCGGCCGAGACCCGGCGTGGGACGATGAAGGGCTCGTCCACGTGCCGTTTGCCCGAAGCGAAGCCCATCATCAGATAGCGGCCATCGTAGGCGGTACAGGCCATCGAATCGTCCATGACCGCCGCACCCACGTTGTCGAAGACGACGTCGACGCCGCGGTTGCTCGTCTTCTCGAGCACGATCTGTTTGAAGTCTTCTCGCTCGTAGTCGATCGCGACGTCGGCGCCGAGGGACTCGCAGAGCGCGACCTTCTCGGGGCTGCCGCAGGTCGCGTAGACCGTCGCCCCGAGGCTCTTCGCGAGCTGGATCGCCGCGGAGCCCGCGCCGCCGGCGGCCGCGTGGATCAGCACGCTCTCGCCGGCCTGCAGGTTCGCCCGATCGACCAGACCGAGCCAGGCCAGGTGGTAGGGGAAATAGAGCGCAGCGGCGTCGGGGAGCGGGATGTCCTCGGGCATGTCGAAGGCCGAGACGACCGGACAGATCGCATACTCGGCGAAGCCGCCCGTCGCTTGCTTGGGCATGGCGACGACGCGTCGCCCGACCCAATCGGCGACCCCCTCGCCGCCGGCCGCGACGACCCCCATCACCTCCATGCCCGGGGTCACGGGGAGCTCGGGCCGCACCATCATGTTCTCGCCGTTGATCCGCTCCATGTCGTTCAGGTTGAGCGGAATTGCCTCGACCCGGACCAGCAGCTCGCCCGCCTCGGGCGTGGGGAGCGGGATCGTGTCGAGCTGGAGCGCCTCGCCCGGCTCGGGTCCCCAGGCGTGGACGCGCCAGGCGCGCATGGTGGGGGGGAGTTCATTTGCGGCGGACATCAATACCTCGGTTCGGGCGCGGGGTTCAGAGCGTTTCGGGTTCGAGGCCGAAGCGGTCCATATAAGGGCGGAAGGACTCGCGAATCCGGTCCGGGTCGACCCCGTATTCCTTGGGCGAATAGCGGTGGATCCCGTGCTTGTCCTTCGGGTTGTCGGCGATGAAGGCGCGCATGCGGTCGGCGGCGGTGCCGGTCATCGGTAGGCCGAACGTGTCGTAGATCTTTTCGACCACGCCGAACTGGTCGGCCACGAAGTCCTGGAAGTACATGTCGAAAAACTGAGCCCGTGGATAGTCATTCTCGGCCCGGGTGCGAATCGAGAGCTCGAGGACGCGTTTGATCCGCGCCGTCCAGTCCTCTGCGATCTCGAGGGGGTCGACCTCGTCGCTGCCCATCGTGCGCACGAGCGACGTCAGGCTCGCGTAGGAAGTCATCGACTTCACAGGATCTCGATGCGTAAAAATGACGCGCGCGTCCGGATAGCGCTCCAGCAGATGAGCCAGGCCCCACATGTGCGCGCCGGTCTTGAGCACCCAGCGGTCTCGCTTCACCTTCCAGCCGAGGTGTTGGAGCTGCCATTCGTGAAAGGTGTAGACCTGGGCCCAGTCCGCTTCGTGGTCGACCCAATCCTGGTAGGTCGGGACGCGGAACTGGTTGTGGAAGAGCGGCGAGACCATGGTGTCGGCCATCGTCGTGACGCATTCCTGGGAGAGCCGAGCGCCCATTGGATGCATTGCCTTGAAGGCGGGGATCTGGGCCTCGACGTCGGGGAAGGTCGCTTCGCAGGCGGCGATGCGCGGGTCGTTCTCGAAGCTCTCGGGTGCGGGCGGCGGTGAGGGGAACATGGTCTCCCAGGTCAGCGGCGCCCGGCTGTCGGGGTCCTGTGCCAGGAGATCGTGCAGGATCGTCGAGCCCGTGCGCGGCATGCCACAGACGACGACCGGAGCGACGACGCGCTCCTCGGTGATCGACGGGTGGGTCCTGCGATCCTCGAGGTAGTTGAGCCGGTTGACGGTCGAGAGGATGGCCCGCTCACGGGCGATCATGCGGCCGAGGGGCGTCAGCCGGGCTTCTCCTTCCAGCGACTCCGAGAGTCGGCGCAAGCCCTCCGCAAACTGGTCTTCGCCGGTATCAGTGAGCCCCCGCGCCCGGCGGCTGGCTTCTTCGAGGATGGATTCAGGAGAGAGGTCGGGAAGAGCGTCGCTCAAGGTCATTTTTCTCGCGGGTTCGAAGTGGGGCTCAGCTCATCGGCGGGATGCCGGTCAGGTCACAACCTGCCAGCAGCCCTCCGTCGACCGCGATCGCCTGGCCCGTGATGGCCGAAGACTCGTCGCTCGCCAAGAAGAGCACGAGGTTCGCGACCTCTTCGGGCTGGATCGTGCGTCCGGTGGCGTGCATGTCCGCGATGTCCTCCCGGCTCTTCAGGCCGAGAGAGACGACGGCGTCGAGCATCGGGGTCTCGACCGCGCCCGGGCAGATGCAGTTGGCGCGGATGCCCTTACGCCCGTACTCGAGCGCCGCGGACCGGGTCAGGTTGATCAGGCCGGCTTTCGCCGCCGAGTAGGGGGCGTTGCCCGAGGACGAGACCAGCCCATAGATCGAGGAGGTCGACACGATCGCGCCGCCGCCCTGGGTGAGCATGTGGGGGATGGCCGCCTTCATGCCGTACATGGCCGCAGTGAGCATCACGCGCAGGCTGTGGTCCCAGCCCTCGGGATCGAGGTCGGCGACGTAGCCGCCGGTGGTCGTGGCGGCGTTGTTGAAGAGGATGTCGATCCGGCCGAACGCGTCGACCGTGCCGTCGATGCTCGCGCTGACCTCGTCGAGGTTCGCGACGTCGCAATGCGAATAGCGCGCGCGACCGCCGGCGCTGCAGAGCTCGTCGACGAGCTTCTGGCCGGCCTCGTCATTGATATCCGAGCAGACGACCGCTGCGCCCTCCTGAACGAAGCGCCGCAGCGTGGCCGAGCCGATGCCCCCGCTTCCCCCGCTCACCCACGCCACCTTGCCGTCCAGCTGTCCCAATTTCGCGTTCCTCGCTTCGCCGTTGCATGGCTTGGGTACAACCCCTCACTCAAGCAGCACCGCGTTCGCCGCGGACGCTACATCAGCGAAATTGGGAGGGAAGTCGGTGGTCGGAAACGAT
>Ga0315316_10002115_pt1 | contig 14214 bp, 10 predicted proteins | sample M160m3416metaG_FD_203702 | JGI IMG/M metagenome (GOLD analysis project Ga0315316, IMG submission 203702) | Ammonia-oxidizing marine archaeal communities from Monterey Bay, California, United States - M1 60m 3416 | ecosystem: Environmental > Aquatic > Marine > Intertidal zone | place: USA...
AGAATATACGCTGGTCATGCCACACCTGCTTCAGCTCCATTTAGAGTTAAGCAAGATGGTACTGTTATTATTGAGTCAGCTTCTTCTGGAAGTAGGTTAGTTATAGAAGATGATACAATTAAAGTTTTTGATGGAACTAATCTTAGAGTACAATTAGGGAATCTATCATGAGTTATGGTATGAAAATATTTGATTCAAGTGCAAATGAAATATTCTCTACAACAGATTCTACTTTTACTTTATTAGGGGTTTACACTTCTAATGCAGATACAAGTACTACTCATACAAATGTTCCTATAATGCCTACTAGGATAGTCACTAGAATAATGGTAGATCAAATATCTGGTGACGATGAATCTTATGTACATACGTTTAATTTATCTGGGTCAACATTAACAACAACAGCACCTTCAGCTACTGAAACAGTTAAAACAATATTTATGGTATTTGGAAAATAATTATGGCACACGGATTATTAGTTAAAAACGATGATGGTGAAATTCTTATTGATAGTGATTTTTCGCATTACCATTTTCTTGGTAAATATACTCATACTAGCATAACACAAGTGCCTGACATTAACGAAGGTAGTGTAGCAAATGCAGCGCAAGGGTCTAATGACTATAAAGGTATGCAAAATATGCCTGCTAGAGGTGAAATATATAAGTTTTCAGTGCCTGTTAATGGGGCTAAACCCCCAATGTCTTTTATTAAACCTACTAGCACAGGGTCTAGTGCACCTTTTACTGGAATAATACTAACAAAACAAAATGGGACAAATTGGGAAATATGGGTATTTCAAAGTGTAGTTACTTCGGCTAGTCCTGTATTATATTGTTTTGCACCTTTAAGTCAAATAAGCAACTCGACATCAACTACTCACGGTTTAAAAACATTTGACAACAGCGGTACTGCTACTTTTGATTCAAGGTTTAAGCCTTTACGAGTTGTAGGAGGGGGTAATATAACTTCACCAACATTAGCACATACAGGCTCAACAGGTAGTAGTTGGACAGTTTCTTTGGGTGTAAATGCTTCTAATGTTTCTGCTTCTTTTACTAATCAATCTAGCGCAAGTGACTTAATTTATTATTGTCCTTCTATTGCTAGTGCTTGCCAACAATATACCCATATTGAAGCAGACCAAGGCTGGTATTCATACACTTACTATGCTTGGGCAAGAGGGGACTTGTGGTGGTGTTTTTATAGAAGTTGTTTTAGGATAGCAAGTACAAGTTCTTTTGAAGCTAACTACGGTGTTTACGCTAGAGGGCATGTATATGAACATAAAGTAGACAGTACTAACTTACTATTTGGTATTGTCCTTGGAGCAATAACAGGTGGAGCTTATTTTGCTGCTGCTGTAGCTCTTGCAATAAACTCAGGAGCTTTTACTAGTGCTGGGATTGACGGGGGTAACTATCTTCCTTATGAAAATAGTTATAGAAATAACTCAGCTAACGCTTTTATAATTTCAAAGGCATCTTATTATGACTGATTTATACGACATTGGCAGTAAAGAAGAAATAGACGGTCAATTTTTTATTTCTGTAAATTTACACACAAAAATAATAGGAGATGCATCAGATAAAGATTATAGTTTTTCTTCATCAACAAACCAGCATATGGTTTTTGACCATGACCCAACCCACGAAGACATACTTGCCAAAGCTGAGGAATATGACCACGACTTTACTATAAACAGAACTACTTTAAAAGATGGAAGTGTTTATAACAATTCACCTATTGTAACTATTACAGAGGGAGAAGATGATACTACAGAATGGAGTTGTAAATCGCATAAAACTCAATTTGATTCTATGTTGTCGTTAATTCCTATAAGTTTAAACAGCAACCCATACTCAATTAGTAAAAAAGGATCTTGGATTTATATTTATTATCCAGAAAACCTTAAACCTACACAATTTTTTAACGAGTCTGAAACTTATCAACTGTACTCTGTAAGAATACATGAGACTACTAGTGAAGTAAAAAGAAAAGGATATTTTAGAAACAATCCTTTAAATTTAGCAGAACATAAAGAAGTTCTTGGAGAAAAACCAATAATAGGAACAGGTATTTATTTAGATGACAATGCCTTTACTTTATATTATCCTAAAATATTAGGAGATGAAGTTGATCCTGCACTGGTAGATAAACCTTATTTAGGTTCTCATTTCAAGGATAATGTACTTATTTATACAAGAGAATACAAACACAATGATGCTTAATATAAGGCAAATAGAAGGTGAGGATATATTGCTTCGCTACAACGATATAAAAGAAGAATTTGATAAAGCCCTAGAGCACTCTAGTGGTGAATGGACAGCTGCACAGATAACATCTAAGGCTGTCAGTGAGCCCCATATGTTCCAAATATGGGAGGTCCAAAAAGGAAACCATTGGATCGGCATAGCTTCAACAAGAGTTATGTATTACAACAACTTTGTTGCACTTCACATAATAACCCTCGGTGGGTCCAATATGTACGATGATATGCCAGAGTTGATAACTAAGTTTGAAGAAATGGTTAAACAATACGATAACATAGATGTATTAGAATTTACAGGTCGTAGGGGTTTTATAAAACAACTAAATACTGTAGGATGGAAAGAGAGGTATACGACAATGCGTAAAAGCTTAAAGGAGAATATAGATGTCTAAAGTTAAAATTTATAATGGTGTTACAATTGATATGAGCACCAGCGATGTGATACAAACAGGTGAAGTTAGCTATGTTGACTCTACTGTAGTCTCCTACTGTGGTGGTGGCGGTGATAAACAAACATCGACAACTGTCTCTGGGTATGCTCCAGAGTTTAAACCACAGATTACTAAGATGTTAGACACTGGTCAAAGTCTTTATGATTCAGGTCAATTAGGGGCTGTAGCAGGTCAAAATCAAACACAAATAGACGCACAAAAAGCTGGACTAGCTGCTGCTGGCAATCAGACTAACTTAGAACAGTCTTTAATGAATACAGCTAATAAAGGTGTGAACTTGTCGGGTATGCGTGCAGGAGCTAAACAAAGTGCAATGCAGGCTTTAGGTATTAATGCAGCTAACGCAGGAAGAGCTGGAGGTCTTGGAGGATCTAGACAGTACTTAAATCAACAATCAATTGCTAATGATCTAGCTGGAAAGTTTGGTCAAATTGATCAAATGGCGCAACAACAGAACTTTTCTAACATGCAAAATGCCCTAGGTGCCCAAGGTACTGGTGCTAACACAATGGCTCAAATTGGAGCCGGACAGCAACAGCAGGCACAAAATGAGGCAGATGCAGCTTACAAAGGTCTCTCTCAACTTGCTAGTATCTTTGGTACTGGTATGGACAAACAGAGTACGACTACGCAAAGTGGAGGTAAGTAATGCCAATGGATTCATATAGGGGTCAAGGATATAACCCATTTGCACCTGCTATGTCAAATAGTGGGGGTGCTATGGAAGCTGGGATACCACAATTGCCTGCTGTTCAAGCGGCTGCAATGGCAGAACAAGACCCATCTGTAAAAGAACAAGCTATAGGTGTAGCTATGGATAAGGGTTTAAATTATGGAGTAGATAAAGGTGCTGGAATGCTTGAGGCAAAACTAGCAGGTCTTGGAGCTAAATCGGCACCTGCTTTTACTCAAGGGGCTATGTCAGCAGGACCAATGGCGTATTTACAAACTGCAGCCGGTAATACAATAGGTGGTGGTGCAACTACAGCTGCTACTACAGCAGCTCAAACGGCTGGTAAAGGTGGTGCAGCAGCTGGGGCTGGAGGGGCAGCTGCAGGTGGTATGGCTGCTGCAGGGGCTGCTATGGCTCCAGTGTTACCTATTATAATCGGAGCTATGGCGCTGAAATCTATCTTTAAGAAATAAGGAGCTAATATGGCTGAGACGTTAAGAGAGAAAAAAAGAAGAATTCTTGGAAATAAAAGTAACTATCTTAAAAATAAAACAGGTGTTCTATCTAATTTAGGAAGCCTAGGTCAATTTATATCAGATGATACTAATAACTTAGATAATCTTTCTTTTGCTACTGATAAAGGTTTAAAAGTAAATTTAGCAAATAATAGAGATAAAGAAGCTGGAGATCCTAAAATAAAAGTAGAAGACATGGACTTCTCTGGGTCAAGTTTGGTTGGGGCTAGTGCATTAAATAAAACAATGGATCCTAAACCAGCTATGCAACCACGTTGGAATGCTGTTATTGAAAAAAACAAAAATGTTAGAGGAAGTGCTACTAAAAGTTTTATCGAAGAAAATTCTGCAAAAGCTAATTTTAAGCCTTATTATTTACCAATATCGGACGGTGAAGAATATTATGTAGAGTCTCCTGAAGAAGAAAAGTTTCTTGAGACATCTACTATTGAAGAAAGAGATGCTTATTTCAGTATGAATCCTACAGAGGCTGCAAATTTCTTGGCAAATAGAGTTCCTCCAAAAAACAGATTTGGTCATGAAATAGGTTTTGAACAACCAGAGCCAACAGGTATGGACGCTTTGTATCAAGAATTAGATCCAGAGCTTGATCCTCTTATGTCTATGTTAGATGGTGAAACTTTTGAAGGACAAGACGATGCATTAATGTCTGCAACAGAAATTAGCGAATATGATGAAGCTTTGGCAGATGGTAATATGGATTTAGCTAAAAAAATTAGAGAAAAAGGTAACGCAGACAATTATCAAAGATTTGAAGATTTAAGAAAATTGTATCCTAATCAGGCTATGACATCAAAATATTACCCCGATGTGGACTACTCTAGCCAAGATGTAATTGATGATATTAAACAAAAAAATAATGACAATTTGACAGGTGTTTTTGATTTTTGGGACCCAATGATGAGTACTATCGGTTTTGCTGATAATGCAGAAAATACAAATAAATACTCTGGGGATGACAGTGGTATATTTGGTTTTAAGCGTGTTAATTTAGACCCACAAGGTGTCCACGATATTAATGCAGTGAATGCTCGTAAAGTAGCGGAAGATGATGAAGCTCTTATACTTGATGATATTTACAAAAATAGATATGGATTTACAGAAGATGATGCGTTAATAGACCAACAAGCAGGTTCAGGAGAATTAGGTTTTAACCTACCATCTCCTGAAGAATTAGATGCATCGCTAATAGACCAGCAGGCAGGTTCAGGTCAACTTAATAACCAACTAGAGGCTGAAGCTTTAGATCAAGATATTGCAATTGACGAGCAAGCTATAGCTGCTGGAGACCCAGAGGTTCCTAAAGAAACTTTAGAAATGATGGATGAGCAGCAAAACTACGAAGTAACTCCTCAGAAAATTGAAAAAGAACAAGCAGAGGTTGAAGTAGCTAGTCAAGCTTTAGACCGCCACGATCCTACTATTAGAGCTATAGTAGATGAGGAAATAAATAAATCTCAAGCAAATGGTGATAGTCAAGAAGAAACTGAGTCTAAACTTTCAGAACTTTTTGGAGGTTTGAAAGATATATTTGGAGTTGATAATAAATCACTACTTAGAGCTTTTGTAAAATATGTAGGTGGTCGAGTGTTTGGTCTTTCTTCAGGTAAAGCTGCGGCTTTTGCTTGGGCAGGTATTGAAGCCGATATGGCTACAGAGTCTGCTAAAGGCGCTGAAGCTAAGAAATATGCTGATAACATGTCTGAATATAAACTTCAACATTCTCAGGCTTTAAAAGCCAAAGATTTTGACAAGGCTGAAATGATAATGAAAAAGATGCTTGATTATTCTGGTGTAGATAAATCTGACCCTGAAAAATATTATGAAGGTTTAGAGTTTTTACAAAATAAGAAAGCAGAATTAATGGCATCTTCAGACCCTAAAGATAAAGAATTAATCCAAGCTATAGATGATCAAATAAATAAATGGGAATCTGCTGGTATTGGTGGTTCAACTACTCCCCAATCTACATACGACATAAGGGTTCAAGATGAAATGGGCAATGAAAGAACTCTTAATGCTAGAGATGGAGCCAATGGTCGTGAAGTCCAAATGCCAAATGGTAAATTTGTACCTTTAAAAGATTATAAATCTGAAGGTTTTGGGTCTATTTTGCACGCTAGTAAAGTTAACGCTAGTGATGCCGGACCTGATCCATTTAAAATGGACGGAAAAAGATATGATTCTGATACAGATGCTGAGTATGAAAAATTAATTGATGATATTGATTCAAAAGTTGAAGCAGGTACAATGTCAGAAGAAGATGCTTTTAACGAAAGAGCTAAAGTTCAAAACGCAAACAATAATAGAAACTCTGAAGGTGAATTGTATAAAAAGAAAATACCTTTTGCAACGTATGTTTCTGATACAGGTGTAGTTTCTTTTCCAGAATTTAAAGAAGCTGAAAAGAAATCTGCTTATCAATTAGCAGAGGGTGCTAGAGGACTAGCAAAGCTTAAGGCTATTCAAGAAAACCCAAAAGCTATGGCTCAAGTAAACAAGTGGACAGCACAATGGGAAAGCATTGCAACTGGAAATGAAATGGATTATGGCGCATTAAGGTCTTTTATTTCAAGAGAGTATCGTGCTAACCCACTTCAACAAGCTTATTATATGGGTATGTTGGAGTTAACTACTTCAAAATTAAGACGTGATACTGGTGCGGCTTATAATATGAAAGAAATGTATGATACTATGACACGTTATACAAACTACAAAGACTCAAGCTCTGACGTTACAGAAATGAAACTTGCTGGTGCAGAAGTAGATTTAGAAGCTATAGCTGGTATGACTAGAAGTGGTCAATATTGGCTTGGTGTTATGGATGGAACATATAGACCAAGCGACTCTTGGCAAAATATGATGGGTAATATTTATAACATGATGGAAGATGCCGGTGCTTATAGTACTAAAAAATCATTTAGTGATGACAATAATTCCTCAACTGACGAAAGCATTGAAGAAAGATTTAAAGATGTTACATAAGGAGTAAAAATGGCTGAATACACAATAGACCAATACAGGGCTAAACTTGAAGCTGCTAAAAATCAAGAAGATGAAGAGGCTATTAACTATTTTCAAAAAAAAGTAAATGATCTTGAAAACACAGAACTTCTTTTTAGAAAAAAATCTGCAGCTATAGAACAAAAAGATGAAGAAGCAATTGCATATTTTAATAAAAGAATTCAAAACGAAACAAAGTTTGGTGACACTGGGTTATCAGGTGGTGATTTAATATTTGATAATTTAAATAAATATGAAAGTTACAACAAAAATCTTATATCTTATTATTCAAAAGAAGAAAACAGACCAAGGACTGGTAATGTAGATTCAATGTATGATAGATCTGGTAATTGGATTGGTAGTGAAGATGACCTTAAAGCTTTAAAAGAGAAGAACTTTGAATATTGGAATGCTACTACTCTTAATGTTTTACAAATGGGTCAGACTGCTCTTGAGCTTTCTAAAATGAGTGATGAAGAAAAAGATGTTGCTAAAAATCTTTTTGAAACTTACGAAAAAACTAAAATAACCGGTGAAGGTTCAAGAGATGGTTTTGAACAAATGAAAGATGCTTGGCACGTTCTTTATGACCCCACAACTTGGATGGGTGGTAAGTTTTTAATGGCTCCGGCTCAAAAAGCAGCAACTAGAAAAGGAATAATGGCTGCTCTTACTAAAAAGACTAAAAGAGTTAACAGTGACGGGACGGAAAGGATTTCAAACATAAGTGGTAAAAAAACAGCTATTGTTAACAACGACAAACAAAAAAATATAATTGAAGAAAAAATTAAAGATTTACCTTTTGACCGCAAAGATTCTAAGGCTTTAAAAAAATATGCAAAAAAAACTGCTAATTTTACTGGTCCAAGAACTCAAGACGATGCCGCAAAATTTATTGCAGGTCAAAAAGCTATTGCTGATAAATCGAAACTAAGTTTAAAAAAGAAACTACTTAAACAAGGGTTAAGTTTAGAAGAAGCTAATGCTGTTGTTAAACAAGCCGGTAAATCAACTGTAAGAAGATCGGCTGGTCTTGGTGCTCTTTATACAGGAGGTTATGATTTTGGCTTACAAACTGGTATTCAAAACCAACTTGATCCTAATAGAGAATTTAATTATATGCAGAGTGCAGCTTCATTTGGATTAGGAGGGGCTGGAGGTGCTGCTATTCCTGCTGCTGGTAAGTTTGCCGCATGGGCTTTGCAAAAACCGGGGTCCATGGTACAAAATGCTTTACCTAACCTTAAGGACACTCTATCAGACCCACTAGGAGTTATAAGAGACCCTATTGTTAGATCTTTTGGCGGTAAAACTGCTGCTAGAGTAGGGGTTGCAGAAGAAGCGCAAAAAGCATTTAAAAACCCAAACTCATCAGGATCTGCTGATGCTGCAGCTGATGCATTCGATAATTTAACACAAGCTAAAGACGAAGGATTTCAAAAATTTAAAAAAGATTATGAAGAACTTGGATCTTTAGAGTCTAAAACAGACCCTATGGGTAATGATGTAAGAAAACAAAAAGGTTGGATTGATTCTGAAGATGCGTTTTTAAGTTTAGAAAGACCTGAAGACACTTTGCTAACTAGACAGCTTGAGTTGATAAAAAGAAAATTAAATGATCCACAATCTGATTTTGCAGCTAAAGAAAAGATACCTGATTTACAAGGTATTTTAAATGATGTAAGGGCTGGAAATGCAACTCCATCTTTTGCACTTAGAGAGTTTAGAAGTATACTTTCAGATTTAAGTTATAAAGCTAATCAAAAAAGATCTATTGATAGGATAAACCTTGCAAAAGCAAATGCTGAAATTAAAAAATTATTTGATGCTTCTGCTAAAAGAGCTGGCAAGTCAAAACAAGCTGCAAAAGTAGATAAAGAATTTTCAGAGTTTGCAAAAGTCACTAACAATCCTAAGGTTCAAAAATTAACAGAAAAAGTCTCTGATACACAAAGAGAAATTAAATCAGCTATATCTGCTGGTAATTCTTCTTTAATAAAAGAACATATTAATAATGTAAAACAACTTGCTAAATTTTCTAAAGATCCACAGGCAGTTATTGACAAACACATGGATGCTATAAGAGACCTTACTAGTGAAGTTATGTTTACTGGTCAAACTGCACAAACTTTTAAAAGGTACCTTTCAAATCAAGATGGTGTAAAAGTATTAAAACAAATATACCCTGACCTTGAAGATGAAGTTGATGCTTTAGCTTTAATTCAAAAGAATTCAGAAGTTGGAAGTACTATTGGTATGTTTGCAATGAGACTTATGACTACAGCAGTTGCTGCTACTTATGGTTTTGGAGTAGGTGGTCCCCTTGGTTCGGCACTTTCAACAGGATTAGGTTATGTGATAGTTGAAAAACTATTAAACTCTGCTGCCTTTAGAAAAATGGCAATGAAAACTTTTTCTAAGGAACCATCAAGAAACCCAAGTCAACTTTTAGCAACAACTGAATGGTTTCAAAAAAGATTTCCACAATTATCTCCAGACGATGTAAACAAAGTAGGAAACATTATATTTGGAGGATCTCTTTGGGCATACGTTCTTTCTAACACTGATGATTTAAATGGTAAAATTAGAGGTGGTATTAAGTTTACTGGGGATACAGGCAAAGATGTAATAGATTTCTTAACACAAGAAAGTAAAAGATCTGAATCTGCAAGTAATTTAGATGATATTTCTAGAAAATTAGGTGTAACAAATTTACCGGGTTTTCAAGATAATGCTTTTAGTAATTTTCAACAAGACCCTTCATTAATAACAAGGTAATTTTATGACAAGTAAATTATTAGCTCCAATGATAAAACATTTAAGTCAAACACTAGCTGATGCTTTAGTTAGAAAAGATACTAAAACTGCAAAAGAGGTTAAAAGACTATTAAGCAACCCCCATAGGCTTAACAGGGAACTAGATAAAATTGATAAAATAGAAAAAGGCGAACTAGCCCCTGAGCCTGAAAGTTTTACAATAGATGGTAAAGACATAGCCGCTAGAATGGAAATGTCTGCAGAGGACCCTAACACTATAACCAACGGTGGTCAAAATTGGAACCCAGATGTTATTGATCATGTTAAACAGCATAATTTTAAAGAAGCTGAAGAAACAGTCGATGATCTTATAAACTACGACCCGTCTTTATTAAAATACATAAGAGAGAACCCTGATGAGGTTGTTCAACCTGAGGCTCCACAAACTCAAGGTCCAGCTTCTGCTACTGCTTTATCTGCCACATCTAATCCAGTCCCAGAGCCAATAATTCTTGGAGGAGATGGTCTTGTAAAAGATGGTTACAAAAGAATTGCGGCATTAAAAAGAAATAAATTAGGTCAAACAAAAATAAAAGTTCTTGTTGCTGAACCTAGTAAAGCTTTATCAGATAATGCTGATAATGTTGTATTAGACAGAATAGGTGGTTTTGTAGAAAATATAAACAAGTTATTAATAAACAGTACAGATATCCCAATGAGGGTTATGGTAAAAACAAAACAACCTAAAGCTTTTCCTCTTCGAGAAAGAATGGGATTTGCTGGTGTTTTAAAAAAAGCAACTACACTTAACAATGGTAAAAGTGTTAATGATGATGTACTAATATCTGGTTTTGCTGTAGATGTTTTAAAAGTTCTTAAAGACAACACAGGTGGTAAATCAGGAGGTAAAGTTTTTTCAAAAGGTAATGAAATGTATCTTGCTCCTAAAAATGAAAATAAATTAGGACAAGAAGTTGGTGCTTATGCTGAAAGAAGAATTTTTGAAGCAATTGAAAATAAATTAGGGTCTAAATCAAAAGATTTACAACCTAAAATGACTCCAGAGGATAGGACTGTGTTAGGTGTGGGTCTTATAACTATGGCTAGGGGAAATTTTGGTAACAATAGAGACCTTGTTTCATTACCTGAAAATGTTTTTGGACCAGCTAATCTTAAAAGACCTAGTTTACTTGAAGAAAAAAAGGTTTGGACTAAAGACGCTAAAGGTCAAAAAAAGCAAGAACTTATGTTGACTACTTCAGATTATTATAATAATTGGTTTAGAACTCCTGTTTTAAAAAAAGGCATACAAGGAAACTATGGTAAAAGATGGGTACAGCTTTTTGATGGTCCAATTAATCCCTCTTTACCTGCAATTGTTAGGCAAGGTGATTGGATAATGGGTCCAGATGGGAAACCAATTAAAGCCCCACTTGGAGTAAAACTTGAAGATTTTATAGCAGGTGGTTCTAAAAGTAAATACTCACAATCATCATTTGACCCTGAAGTTTTAAATATATTAAATAAAACTAAAGCAGGAGTAGATCCTGCTATGTATGCAGGTTGGAAGTATTTTTCAATGAAAGGTTATTTTCAAGATTCAGGAATGACCAATAAACAATTTAAAAAATCTTTAGAAGAGTCTGGGTTAACAACGGATGAAATGGAATTAGTAGTTAAATATTTTAATGATGTTGCTAAAGCCAAACAAAAATACATAGAAGAAGAGGATAGGTTAAGAATAGCTGAGGGTGTTAAACCTCTTACTGTAACAGAAAAATTAAATGCCTTTCGTGGTAAAAGAAATAAAGTAAGGGAAAGTCTTACTAAACAATATAAAGAAGAGTCGTCTGGTTATAGAAATTCTGAACAAAAAGGTTTTGAAAAAATAGACAATGCTCTTGAAGATCTTTTAGATATGTTTAGTGATCAAAATCTTAGTAAAGATGTAAATACTTCTCAAAGGGCTATAAGAAAAAGAGCAATAAAAGAAATAGATAGGAGATTTAAATTACATGAAAAAGCTGAAGTTCATACAATTTTTAAATTTGACTACAGGGGTAGAGTTTATGCAATAGATCCATCGGGCGCTAATGTGCAAACTGGTGGATTTCTTAGACACACCTATAGATTTAGCGATGATTTAGCCGTTGATGTAACATACGGTGATCCTGCATTTTTAAGAATAGTTGACGACATTGTTCTTTTTGAAGATTTTCCTATAGGTGGTGCTAAAGTTGGTAAATCTGAATCTTCCGGTTTAGAAAGAAATGCTTATTGGAAAAAAAATGAAGCTGAGTATCTAAGAAGAGGTAAAGAGCTTTTAGAAGCTTGGGAAAAAGGGATAACTGACGAATCAGCTTTAAATAAGTATGTGTCAAAAGCAAAATGGTTAAAAAACAGAGGAGATGCAGGTCCTTATGTTTCTGCATTGTTAGAGATTGCAAGAATAAGAAGAGCTTATGAAACACCGTCTAGAACAATGGATGGTAAGATTGCACAACAACAAGAAATGTTTGGAAATACTATCATTCCCGGAGAAAAACAACTTAAAGTTTTTGGACCAGAAGATTCTCCACAATATTCAAATCAAGGACAGTTTGGAAGAGAAATAGGAGTTACCCCAAGAACTGAATACGACACTGTTAACAAAAGTACTAATGCAGAGGGCGTAACAACAGCACAGGGTTACGCTTCAGATTTTATCAATGAGCCAGCTCCTAGACCATATAAGTCTAATTGGGCTTTAGAGGTCGATGCACCTCAGTCGGGTTCTCAACACATTAATGCCCAATACGGTCAAACAGAGGGTCTTATTAAAACAAGTGTATACACTGAGACGGAAGGTGTTAAAAGATTTTTAAATAACGATGAATTGGCACAATTGCATGAAGGGGTTCCTCCTGAATCAGTAGCTCCAGACCTTTACAGAGATGTAAGTGTTAGTTATGATGGTTTTTGGAGAGCATATCTAGATGAGTTAAAGTTAACCGACCCAGTTAAAGCTGAGGCTTTTGACAAAGCAACTAAAACTTATATGAAATCAGGAAGAGGTGTTACAAAACCTATTGTAATGAAAATACCCTACGGTGCAGGTGATGAAAGACTAAAAGCAGATCTTTTTAAACAATTAACTGCTAGAAACAAATTACAATTAAAAGAACAAGGTATTGACCCATCAGATTTTATGGCAAAGCATTGGAATGCAATGGAAAAAGCTTTAAAACAAGACCTAGAAACCCAGTACGAGTTTAAAGAGTGGATGAGAGCTTATGGTAATATATATTCAAGTGCGCCATTATCAGGAGTAGTTAGAGATCGTCTTTTGGTTAAGTCTCCTTTTGGAGGTGTAAGTGACTTTACAGTATTTGCTACTACTACAGAACAACTTAAGGCACGAATTAATCCAAAGCGTGCACCTGATATTAAAACTAATAGTGCTACAAGGGTAGAGTCTAAAGGAAAAGGAAAAGGAACTAGAGAGAGGACTATCTTTGATGATGTGCAGTATACCGTTACAGAAATAACTGCAATGGGTCCAAATGATGACAAAACCATATCAGCTTATAATGCACTATCAAAGAAAAAGAAAGAAAAAGTCCCTAAAGATTTAAATTTATTGGCTGTTGATGGGATGATGTTAAAAGAGTTTGCGTTGGGCGGTGATAATGATATGTACGGGGGTTTAGCACCAAATGCAACTCACAACATAGATGCAGGTTTTTTACAAAAACTTGTGGTAGCCGCAGATAAAGTAGGTATTCCTGTAATGGTAGTTCACGATGCTTTTTTTATAAGACCTACTGATGTGGATCGTTTTAGACAATTAGCTGGAAGTGTGTTTCAAGATCTTCATAACGGGTATAATCTTAGGAAAGAAATGATTGACTCTCTTTCAAAATCAACAGGAATTCCGGTAACAAAAATTATTACAGAAATTGAAAATCATTTAAAAAATAAAATGCCTAAACCTGAAAAAGATTCTCTTGAAGGATTTAGGTCTGGATATTTTGATGCTCAAGGTAATGTTATGGATAGAACTAGCCCTGAAAGTATGAACCTTAAAGCTGAAGAAGGAGGTCCACTTGGTCCTCAAAGTTTGTTTGCACCAGAAGGTGTTCTTATGAATCAAAAAACAGGTGCAAATGTTAATATAGAAAATGTTATAAGGGGAGGCTAGAATGTCTAGAAACAAGGATGTATATAAAGACCATAATATATTGGCTCATAAAGGCTACACTGATGAGTATATGTTAAAAGAGTGTGGAGGACCTGCAAAACTTGCAGGGACTCCTAGAATTAATTCATGGATGATTAATAATGAATACAAACAAAATAAAGAAGCAGGTATTCCTATTGATAGGTGTAATGCATTAAGATCTATGGCTCAACAAAATGTAGCTCAAATAAAAAGAGAAAGAGGCTACTGACCGCAAGCGAAAAAAAAGGTCGCAAAAAGACATTGATTGTCCAATTTGCGACCTTAATTTTTCTACGACTTACTATCTGTAACTATCTCAG
>Ga0315316_10002116_pt1 | contig 14213 bp, 18 predicted proteins | sample M160m3416metaG_FD_203702 | JGI IMG/M metagenome (GOLD analysis project Ga0315316, IMG submission 203702) | Ammonia-oxidizing marine archaeal communities from Monterey Bay, California, United States - M1 60m 3416 | ecosystem: Environmental > Aquatic > Marine > Intertidal zone | place: USA...
ACCAAATTTTTTAGAACTTTCTACTACCACTTCTGAGTTTTGAACTGCTGCAGTATTAATTGATACCTTGTCTGCCCCACAGTTTAGTAATTTCATAATATCCTCAACACTTCTAACACCACCTCCAACGGTTAACGGAACAAAACATTTCTTAGAAGTTTTCTCTACCACATCATAAATAGTATCTCTATTTTCATTAGATGCAGTTATATCTAAAAAGCAAATTTCATCTGCACCACCATCAGAATAAATTTTTGCTTGCTCTACTGGATCTCCAGCATCCTTTAAATCTACAAAATTAATTCCCTTAACTACTCGACCATTTTTAACATCTAGGCAAGGTATAATTCTATTTTTAAGCATCTAATTCCTTAACTAATTCCTCTAATTTAATATCACCATCATATATGGCTTTACCAACTATAATACCTTCGATATTTTTATTATTTAATTCTTTAGCCTTTTTAATGTTCTCAATAGAAGAAACTCCACCAGATATGATTACGGGACAATTAGATGTATCTGCAACTTTTGAGGTTTCCTCAAAATTAGGACTTTGCTTCATTCCATCTCGATTAATATCTGTATAAATCAATCTACTTGCACCAAAATCATTTACTTCTTTTAGATAATCTAAAGTTAATTGATTAGAATTTTCTTTCCAGCCCGATACTGACAAATATCCATCTTTAGCATCAAGGCCTAAAGCAATTTTATTTGGAAATTTATCACATGCTTCTTTTAAAAAGTTTTTATCTTTTATAGCAGCACTTCCTAAAATTACTTTTTCAACACCAGCATCCGTATATTTCTTAATACTTTCAAAGTTTCTTACACCTCCGCCAATCTCAATTTTAAGGTCAAATTTGCTCACTATTTCTTGGATAATATCCAAATTTACTGTTTCTCCAGTTAAAGCACCATCTAAATCAACAATGTGTAAATTTTTAAAACCATGATCTTTATATTTTTCAGCTTGATCAACTGGTGACATTTCATATTCAGTTTTATTATCAAAGTCTCCTTTAACTAACCTCACACATTTCTTATCTTTAATATCTATTGCAGGAAATATTTTCATTTATAAACTTATAAAATTCTCAATTATTTTAAGCCCAATTTTATCACTTTTTTCTGGGTGAAATTGGGTTCCAAAAATATTTTCTTTTTCAACAGAACAAACAATATTTGATGAATAATCTGTTGTTGCTGAAATTACATTTTTATCTTCTGGAATAAATTGATAACTATGAACAAAATACATGTGAGAATTATTCTCTATACTTTTAAAAATTTTACTGTTCTTAACAATATTTATTTGATTCCAGCCAATATGAGGAAGTTTGTACTTTCCGTTTTGATTGTCTATTTTTGATACCTTGCCTGATATCCAGCCTAAGCCCTTAGTTTCTGTTTCTTCGTAACCAACGTCTGCAAACATTTGTAATCCAACACAAATTCCAAGTAGAGGTTTTTTATTGCTAATTGCAAATTCATTTAAGCAATCCACCAAACCATTGATATTGTTCAAAGCGTCAACACAACTTTTAAACGAACCTTGTCCTGGCAAAACTACTTTATCGCTAGCTTTAATCCTATCTAAATCTGAGGTTACTTCGATATTTACTTTATCCTTAGCAACTTCGTTAAAAGAATTTATTACCGAGCTTATATTGCCTGAATTATAATCAACAATTATTATGTTCATTAAACTTATAATGAGCCTTTAGTTGATGGAATACTCTTCTTGTTTCTTGGATCCATCTCCAATGCTTCTCTCAATGATCTTGCTAGCGCCTTATAACAAGACTCAATAATGTGGTGACTATTGTCTCCATAAATATTTTCAACGTGCATAGTAATGCCAGCTGACTGGGAAAATGCTTGGAACCATTCTTTAAATAGTTCGGTGTCCATTTCACCAAGCTTCTCAACTTTTAATTTTACTTTCCAAATTAAGTAGGGCCTGTTTGAAACATCAATGGCAACCCTTGTTAATGTTTCATCCATTGGAATAACTCTGTGTGCATATCTTTTTATCCCAACAAATTTTTTTGCAGCTTTTTTTAAAGCTTCTCCAATAGCAATACCCGTGTCTTCAGTTGTGTGGTGAAGATCAATATGAGTATCTCCTTTTGCTATAACTTTTAAATCAATCAATGAATGCTTAGATAATTGCTCAAGCATATGATCAAGAAAGCCAATACCAGTATCAATTTTATACTTGCCTTTACCATCAATATTGACTTCAACGTTAATACTGGTTTCTTTGGTTTTTCTGGATACTTTTCCTTTTCTGGCCATATATTTTAGAGGTATACATGGATAATCTTACTATATCAATATCAGCAATCAACACTTGAAGAATAAAAAATAGTTACCATTTATCAATCATGACAACGATTGTTTTAGTCAGAAAAAATAATGAAGTAGTAGTTGCTGGTGATGGACAAGTAAGTATGGGAAATACTATTGTCAAAAGCACAGCTTCAAAAATTAGAAAAATTGAAAAAAGAGATGTTGTAGCTGGATTTGCTGGATCAACTGCAGATGCGCTCACATTGTTTGAACGATTAGAGGCTAAAATTGAAAAACATGCGGGTAACTTATCAAGAGCTGCGGTTGAATTAGCAAAAGATTGGCGAACAGATAAATATTTAAGAAGATTAGAAGCACTGATGGCAATTGGAGATAAAGACAATAGCTATATAATTTCAGGGACTGGTGATGTTTTAGAGCCTGAAGGAGATGTAATCGGAATAGGCTCAGGTGGAAACTATGCCTTAGCTGCTGGAAAAGTTTTAATGGAAACAGATAAGAGTGCTGAAGAAGTTGCCAAAAAAGCAATTAAAGTTGCTTCTGAAATTTGTGTTTTCACAAATGATAATATTAAGGTTTTAAAGATATAATGGAAAATTCAAACGTAACTCCTTTAGTTCCAAAAGATAAAACTACTAAAGAAAACAATTCTTTAGTTAGTTCACTGTCACCTAGAGAAATTGTTTCTGAACTAGATAGATTTGTTGTTGGACAAAATAAGGCTAAAAAAGCTGTTGCTGTTGCATTAAGAAATAGATGGAGAAGACAGGCTCTAACTGGTGAAATGAAAAATGAAGTTTTACCAAAAAATATTTTGATGATTGGGCCAACAGGAGTTGGCAAGACAGAAATTTCAAGAAGACTTTCAAAACTTGCGGAAGCACCTTTTGTTAAAGTTGAGGCTACAAGATTTACTGAAGTTGGTTATGTTGGAAGAGATGTAGAGCAAATAGTGAGGGACTTAGTTGAGATTGCAATTTCTATGGAAAAAGTAAAGATGAGAAAAGAGGTTCATGCAAAAGCTCAAAAATTAGCTGAAGAGAAAGTTTTGGATGCTCTGGTTGGTAAAAAAGCAAGTCTTGCAACAAGAGAAAGTTTTAGAAAGCGACTTAGAAATGGTGACTTAGATGATAATGAAATAGAGATCGCTGTTAGTGATGCTGGATCAAATAATACTTCTTTTGAAATCCCAGGTATGCCCGGGGCAAACGTTGGTATGATAAATATTGGAGAGATGCTTGGTAAATCCATGGGTACTAAGGAAAAAAAGAAAAAGATGACCATAAAAGAATCTCATGAAATTTTAATCAATGATGAATCAGACAAACTAATCGAACAGGATAAAATTATAAAAAGTGCTAAAATATCAACTGAGAATAATGGAATAGTTTTTTTAGATGAAATAGATAAAATTTCTGCAAGAACAGATAGAGTTGGTGGAGATGTATCGCGTGAAGGTGTTCAAAGAGATTTATTGCCTCTAATTGAAGGAACGACAGTAAATACTAAACATGGTCCAATTAAAACTGATCATATTTTATTTATAGCTTCTGGAGCATTTCAACTTGCAAAACCTTCAGATTTGTTACCTGAATTGCAAGGAAGACTACCAATAAGGGTTGAGCTTGAAGCTTTAACTAGCGAAGATTTTAAAAGAATTTTAAGAGAGCCTGACTTTAGTTTAATCAAACAGTATGTAGCACTTTTAAAAACTGAAAATGTTGAACTTGAATTTTCTGATGATGGTATTGATGCAATTGCTAATATTGCATCAGAAGTAAATACTACTGTTGAAAATATTGGTGCAAGAAGACTTCACACTATAATTGAAAAAATATTAGATGAAATAAGTTTTACTGCAACAGATCGCTCTGGTGAAAAAATAATTATTAACAAAGAATATATTAATCAAAATTTAGATAATTTGGTAAAGGACACTGATCTTTCTAAATTTATTCTTTAACTTTAAACTAAATAATTTAGTTCTTTCATTTCCTTAACAAAAGAATCTTCAATAATTTTTTTTAATTCCTTAGGCAAACTTTCTTTGCCATCATTTTTGGGTCCATACTTAAAAAATTTAACACTATTATTTTCTTGATCTTTAACAGCTTCAGGAAAATTCATTTTTTCTTCCAGGCTTTGTAAATTTTTAAAACTTGTAGTTTTAATTGCATTTTGTAATTTTTTTTTATCTATAATTAATTTTACATTGTTTAGTTTATAAATAAAATTTAAAATTTGAATAAAAGTTTTCTCTGTATCTTTAACTAGATCTTCATATTTAACTAATAAGTATTTATTTAATTTATCAAATACTTTCCAAGTATTATAATGTGAAGACCAACTACCAACATGTGTTCTTATTCTATCTGCATCATTAGAGGCATTTCTATTACCCCCCAAAACCCTAAATGATTTTAGGGCATTTGTGGCAATATCTAGATTCATCTGATTATGATTGGCATAAGATTTAACAACATTTCTTGGATCTCTAACTATATATATGGCACCCAGTGAATTATGAAGATCGGTAAATTTATTTCCACCTATATCATGTAGAGTGCTATGAGTTTTTAAAAATCTCATAGAATTTTTATCTTTTTTATTTATTTCTTGTTGGGCTCTAATATAATTTTTTGTTACCTCTGTATCATCGTAAATATCAATTTCTAAATTTTTAAAAAATTTTACATCAGGAAATTGATTGATAAAACCTAAAGCTTCAAAATTAAAATTTCCATCTTTAGTAAAAAAATAAGCTGCAATTAAAGATCTTAACATTGTATTTCCACTTTTCGGATAAGATGCTAACCATAAAATCATACTCTCATACATATGATTAATATAAAAAAAAACAATAAAAAAACTTTTTTTAAATAAAAAAAATTTACTATTTTCTATTTACTATTATTTTTTTTCAAAAATATATAAAAAGCTCCACTTCCACCATCTTCAATTTTTGCATCTTTTATTTCAATAATTAATTTACTTAACTTTTTATTATTTTGAATAAATTCTGGAATAGAATATTTTAAAATACTTAATTCTTTTGATACATAAGGATTTTTCTCATTTTGTGAGTGCAATCCTTTGCCTGTAATAACAATTAACTTTGAAATTCCAGAATTATACGATTCATTAATTGTTTTTTCTATAAGTATATTTGCCTCTTCGAGAGAATAGCCATGCAAATCTATTGATTTAATCTTGTAAATTTTTTTTTCATTTTGATTTAAATCTTTGTTGATTAATTTTTCATTTTTTAAAATGAAATTTTTCCAATCTTTTTTATCTTTATCTGAAATATTGTTAGTCAATTAAGTTAACGTATTAACTAGCTGCCAATTGGGATTGACTGAAGTTATATCTCTTGAAAACATCCAAGTATCATATATTTTTTTAATTTTTTCTGGGTCTCCTGATATAATTTTTTTATCTTTATCCTTAATACAAGTGATTACTTCTGCAATAAACTCTACTGTAACATTTAATATTTTATCTACTTTTTTATGCTCTTTTATAACTGCAGAGGTAATACCTATAAAAGTTATCTCTGCGAAATGACCTCTCTCACTTCTCTTTTTTAAAGCTTCATTAAATTTATTATAAATTTCTATATTTAAGAGAGGCTTGCTTGTCGTTAGTTTATTATCATTATCACTAAAATCTGTAATAATAGTTTCGTAAGCAATCTTAGCACCTTTTAAAAATTCTTTTTGAGCTTTTTCGTCAAACTTTTCTATGTTATTTGGTGCAGGATTAATAGCTGCCTCTTTTAAAATTTTATCAAATTGCGATGGTGCTTTTCCCTCAAATCCAGTTCTTTTACCAAGTATTCCTCTTAATCTTAAAAAAATAAACCCAGCAATCATTGCTAGAAGAATTATATCTATATATTCAAAACTGTAACTCATTGACCTTATAGTAATTACTATGTTGATTAATTTCAACTAGCAATTTAGATTACGGACAAATGAACTCAATTTTATTACTAATAATTTTAATACCTGCAATTGAAATTTATCTTTTTATTAAAATTGGTTCTCAAATTGGTGCCATTTATACAATTTTACTAATATTTACCACGGCAATTGTTGGGGTTTATTATGCAAAATACGAGGGTTTAAATACTCTTAAATCAGGCTTTATACAATTGAGCAGAAGTGAAACACCAACCTATGAGATGATTTCAGGAGCAGCAATTGCATTTGGCGCACTACTTTTAATTATACCTGGCTTTGCTACAGATATTTTGGGTTTTTTAATAATTTTTCCAATAAGTAGAAAATTTATTTTTAGTAAATTTGCAAACAAACTAAAACCAGCGAAAAGAGAGAAAAATGATTTTATTGATGGTGACTTTGAAGATATAGAGGATGACAATGACAAAAAAATATAAAATTTTAGGTAAGTATATTAAAGATATGTCGAGCGAAACAGCTGACCTCGAAACCTATCTTTATGTAACAGATCATATTTCTAAATATCAACTTGATATTGATATTAAATCAAAAGCTTTAAAAAATAAAATGATTGAGATCAACACTTTAATGAAATTTGAAGACAAAGAAGAAAGCAAAAAAAAATCTTATTTTGAGATAAATTTTTCAACAATAATTAAAATGAACGAGGAAATAAAAGATAAGAAGGAACTTGAAAAAATTATACTATGTGATGTTCAAATAGAAATTTATCCAGATTTAGAAAAATCTCTTCTAAACCTTCTACATGATTCTGGGTACCCAGAAATAAAATTTGAAAAAAAAGTAGATTTTAAAAAACTTTATGATCAAAAGTTTAATTAATAAAAATTTTTTTTAAGACTATTTTTTAGATAATCTTTATGTTTTTTTGATTCTTCAGAGGACGGCTTAATTACTTTTTTATAATAGGTTAAATTTGAATTACTTTTTTCTACAATTTCATGATCTTGATTTTGAAAGTTTAATGTTGGTTCTTTTTGATCAATTAGATTAATATAGACTTTTGCTAATAAATCACAGTCTATAAGGGCTGTATGGTTAGTTCTTTTTGAATTATCAACCCTATATCTCTTACAAAGAGCATCCAAACTAACTGGGGAACCTGGAAATTTATCTCTTGCCAAAATTAATGTATCTATAATCTCGTTATTTATTTTTTTTTTTCCAAATATAGATAATTCATTATTTAAATGACCTAGATCAAACTCAGCATTATGAATAATAAGTCTCTTATCTTTAATAAATTCCAAAAATTGCTCTCCAATATCACTAAATTTTTTTTGTGTGGCTAAAAAATCATCAGTATATCCATGAACCTCTAAAGCCTTTTCTGATACTTTTCTTTCTGGGTTTAAATAACAATGAAATTTATTTTTAGTTGGAATTAAATTATCCAACTCAATACAGCCTATTTCAACAATCCTATGACCTTCTTTTACCGATATACCTGTTGTTTCTGTATCTAGCACTACTTCTTTCATTTATATAATTTCATTTAAAATATTTTTTATACCATCTTTAATAGATTTTTTTGTAAAATTATTTTTAATAATAAATTGAGACTTTTTCTTTTTATAATTAGTAGATAGTTGAATAGCTTTAAATTTTTTAAAAAGTTTTTGATTATAGTTTTTTCTTTTCTTTATTTTTTTTAAAATATTGGATTTTTTAGAATCTACAAAAACCAGTATATCATCCTTACTATTAATTTTATTTTCCAATAATAGAGGAATGTCAAGAATAACAATTTTTGATTTATTATTTTTTTTCAAAAAAATATTCATTTTTTTTCTTATCTCTAAATGAATGATTTTAATAATTTTTGTTAAATTATTTTTTTGAGCTAAAATTGCGTTTGAAATTTCATTTTTTTCTACCGGAAATTTATGGATGTATTTAGGTAAAATTTTTTTTAGTTTATTGAATATTTTTTTATCTTTTTTATATAATTTCGCAACTTCATAATCGGCGTTAAAAACTGGATAACCAAAATTTTGAGCCACGTAGCTTTTACCAGATCCTATATCTCCTAAAATTCCAATTTTGATCATATGTCTAAAAGTTTCAAAACATCGTCATTAATTTCTGGTTTTACTTTGTGCCAGATATTAAAGGCTGAATTAGCTTGATAAATAAACATTAATTTACCATTTTCTATCTTGTTCCCCAACTCTTTTCCAATTGTTAAAAAATTTGTTTCTTTTGGATTATAAATGACATCATAAAAAAGTTTATTCTTCCCAACAGAAGAAAGGTCGAGATTTATCTTGTCCTCTTTTTTTAAACCTACACTTGTTGCATTAATAATCATATCAAAGTCTGGAATATCCCCCCAGTTAACTATATTTAAATTGTTAAATAAATTTTTTAAATTTTCAGCTTTCTCTTTAGTTCTATTGCTTATAAAAATTTTTGAAACTTTCATTTTATTTAAGGCATAAATTATTGATGGAACTACGCCACCCGCTCCTAATATAAAAACTTCTTTATTAAATAAATCAAATTTTAATTTTTTAATGCTTAACTCAAAACCATCAATATCTGTATTATGCCCAGTGATTTTATCATTGTCTAAATAAACAGTATTAACTGACTGGGTATTTTCTGACTCTGTTGTTAATTTATCCAAGTAGGGAATAATTGCTTTCTTAAAAGGAACCGTAACATTAATTCCATAAAATTTTTTTTCTTTAACCTGTAAAATTAAATTTTTTAGATCGCGTTCATCTAATTTTTTCTTTTCATAAATTGCTTCAATGTTGTTATTTTTAATCCAATAATTATGTAATTGTGGTGATAAAGAATGTTCAATTGGATTGCCGATAACTAAATATTTTTTCATTGGGTAATTTCTAGATATTCTTTAATTTTTTTAACTGGTAAACCCATAATGGTGTCTTCATCTCCTTCAATATTTGAAAATAAATTTCTTCCCTCACCTTCTATTTGGTAAACATTGTAAGAATATAAGGCCTTATCACTTATTTTAGATAAATATATTTTTAAATCTTCATCTGAAAAATTTTTCATTGTTAACGTTGCTTTATCAGTATAATTCCAGATCATTGACCCATTCTTTGAGATACAAACTGAACTAACAAGATGATGCTTTTTACCATTAAGTTTTTTTAAAATAACCAAAGCCTCTTCTCTATTTTCGGGTTTTGATATTAGTTCGCCATCTAAATCTATTACACTATCCGCACCCAAAACCATTTGATTTTCCTCAGTTAAGCTAACTTTATTAGCCTTAAGTTCTGCTAGATTTTTTGAAATAATTTCTGGCTTAGTTTTTTCTTTAAGAAGGCTTTGCTTAACGGGGTCTTCATCAATGTTTGAAGGTTTGACTTTGATGGGTATTTCATTTTTATCTAATATATCTTTTCTAACTTTACTTTTTGAAGCAAGAATAATTTTATTTAACATTGTTTAGATATATTTCGTGTATTTTAATTATTGATGCGGCCGTCTCTTCAACTGATTTTCTTGTTACATCTATCGAGGGCCATTTATATTTTTGAAACGTTTTTTTAGCTTCTATAATTTCTTTTTTAATATTATCCAAACTTGTATATTTTTTATTTTGGGTTTCTTTTAAGGAGTTCATCCTATTTCTTCTTATATCGACCAGTCTTTCAGGCTCGGTATTTAAACCAATAACACAAGTTAATTGGGGGTTGTCTTTAAGTTTTTTGGGTAAAGAGCTTTCGTTTATAAGTGGAATATTTGAAGTCTTAAATCCTTTGTTGGCAAGATAAATTGAGGTGGGAGTTTTGCTTGTTCTGCTAACACCAATTAAAACAATATCTGATTTTTCAATATCATTTGTTAAATTTCCATCATCGTGATTCATTGTAAATTGTATTGCCTCTATTCTTTCATAATATTCTTCGTTAAGCACATGTTGCCCGCTTGGCTCGTGAGAAGCTTGTTGATTAAGAATCTTTGAGAAGTTTAAAATTAAATTTCCCAATACACCAAAACAAGGAATTTTTTTTTTACCACTTTCGTTTGCTAAATATTTGGCCAAATTATTATCCACTATAGTATAAAGAATCACTGAATTTTCACTTTTTTTTGCATCATCTAAAATTTTTAGAATTTGATTTTCGGTTCTAGTAAAAGAATATGAATGTACTTTGTACTCGATATTTTTAAATTGTGCTTTGAGAGCTAAAAAAATTCTATCAAGGGTTTCACCAGTGGAATCTGAAATAAGATAAATTTGATATGTATTACTCATGAATAAATTGTTAATAAATTTGTATTATTTTAATTAAATTACACAATTTAAATATTGATTAATTATTGTTGTAAAATAAGGATTTTATTAACATTAATAAACAAATATAGTAAATTATACATTATATTTAATAAAAGTTTAAAAAGCTTCAATTTAAACAATTTTACTAATTTATAAATGTTATTAAGCTGTTAATAAAATGTTAATAAAAACTTATCATTATTATTCACAGATCATAATACTAATACAATAATTATATATACTATTTTAATATGACCCCTCTTGATCAAGTAATCATAAACAACGATACTAAAATAAATCCAATTTGGATAATGAGACAAGCAGGAAGATATTTATCTGAATTTAGAAAAATTAGAAAATTAAATCCTGATTTTATAAATTTATGTTTAAATGAAAACTTATCATCAGAGATAACATTACAGCCTTTAAAAAGATTTGATTTAGATGCAGCAATAATATTTTCAGATATTTTAATGTTACCTTATGGCTTAAATCAAAAAGTTGAATTTAAAAAAAATTTTGGACCTATACTTGATAAAATAAATATAAACGAAATGTCCAAATTAGATGAAATAGATTTTGTTAAAAAAATTTATCCAGTCTACAAAGCGATTAAAAAAGTAAGCACAAATAAACTTGTGAAAAATAAGAATACTATAGGATTTGTTGGAGCTCCCTGGACATTGTTAGTTTATATGATTAATCAACAATCTCCTAAAAAAGAATTGATAAAAGATTTTTTTAAAGACGATTTTTTAATAAATAGAATTTTATTAATTTTAGAAAAATTTCTAAAAATTCATATTAAAAATCAAATTGAAAATGGCGCAACTGTTATACAAATATTTGATAGTTGGGCGGGTTTACTAAAAGAAAAAGATTTACCAAATTATATTTATTCACCAACACTTAATTTGGTCAACTATGTAAAATCTTTAAAAACTCCTGTTATTTGTTTTCCAAGAGAAATTAAAAATTATAAAGAGTACTGTGAGATTGTAAAGCCTGATGCAGTAAGCATTGATTATAATGTTGATCCCAAAGAAATATTAAAAAATATAAAAATTCCAATTCAAGGTGGAATGGATCCAAAAATATTACTTACAGATAAAGAAACATTAAAAAAAGAAGCAATTAAATATTTAGATATTTTTAAAGATCATCCTTATATTTTTAATTTAGGACACGGCATTTTACCTGAAACCAATCCAGAGTTGGTTGAATATTTGGTGGGCACAGTAAAAGATTATTAATGAGGAAAGCTATAATTCTTTTTAATTTAGGTGGGCCAGATAGTCTAAACAATGTAGAGCCTTTTTTGTTTAATTTATTTAATGATCCCGCAATACTTAATTTACCTAGTTTTTTAAGGTTTCCACTTGCTAAATTAATCTCTAAAAAAAGAGCACCAACTGCTAAAAAAATTTATCAAGAACTTGGTGGCTCATCACCAATTTTAAAGCTAACGGAAGAGCAATCAAAGGCTCTTGAAACAAAGCTTAATAACGACGACGATAATTCTGAATATAAATCATTTGTTGTTATGAGATGTTGGCACCCACGGGCAGAAGCCGTAATTAAAGATGTGAAAAATTATAATCCAGATGAGATTATTTTGATGCCTCTTTATCCTCAATATTCTGCGGCAACCTCAGGATCGTCAATAAAAGAGTGGAAAGATATTTGTAAAAAAAATAATTTTAAAGCAAAGACAAGCACAATTTGTTGTTACCCAACAGATAACAATTTTGTTTTGGCTCACAAAAATGAAATAATAAAAAAGATTAATAATTTACAAAACTATAAATTAATTTTTTCTGCACACGGCCTGCCTGAAAAAAATATAAAAAATGGTGATCCTTATCAATGGCAAGTAGAACAGTCAGTTAATAAAATTGTTGAGAAATTAAATATAGACAATTTAGATTGGATTTTAAGTTATCAAAGTCGCGTAGGACCTTTAAAATGGATAGGCCCATCAACAGAGGATGTAATTATCGAAAATTCAAAATTAGAAAAACACATTGTTTTAGTTCCTATTGCTTTTGTTTCCGAGCATTCCGAAACTTTAGTTGAGCTAGATATAGAATATAAAGAATTAGCTGATAAAAATGGATGCAAGAATTATACAAGAGTTCCTGCTCTAGGTACTAATGAAAATTTTATAAAAGCGATGTCGGAACTAATTATTAAAAAAGAAGAATATAATTTTAATAATAAACTTTATCCTCCTAAAATTCATTGTCCTAACAATTTTAAAAAATGTCCATGTTTAAATTATGAATAGTTATTTATTATTTAAAAGTTTGCACTTGATAGCTGTTGTCTCCTGGATGGCAGGGCTTTTATATTTACCAAGAATTTTTGTTTATCACGTTGAAAACAATGAAAAGAAACAAGCTGTAGATATTTTTGAAGTTATGGAAAAAAGATTATATTTTTATATCATGAGACCAGCAATGATTTTGACCTGGTTATTTGGTATTATCTTAATTTATTTAAATGGCTTAGAAATATTTTCTCAACTATGGATGCAATTAAAAATTATTTTAGTAATTTTGTTATCAATTTTTCATGAGCACTTGGGAAGATGTATTTATTCATTAAAAAATAATACTAATTTAAAATCTGCAAAATATTTTAGAATAATGAACGAAATACCAACAATAATTCTTATTTTAGTGGTATTTATTGTTATTTTTAAACCAATCTAGGGTTGAAATAACATTAAGAGCATATATATTAATAAAATCTAATTAGTCCTTATCAAATTATAAACCATGAACATCCAAGAATTAAAACTTAAATCGTCTGAACAACTTATTACTCAAGCTGAAGAGCTTGGAATTGAAAATGCCAGCACCTTAAGAAAACAAGAAATTCTTTTTGCTATTTTAAAAAAAGTTGCAGAAAAAGAAGAAATCACAGGCGCAGGTGTTTTACAGTTATTACAAGATGGTTTTGGTTTTCTAAGAGCAATGGAATCAAACTATTTACCAGGACCCGATGATATTTATGTTAGTCCAAGTCAAATTAGAAAATTTGGGTTAAGAACCGGAGACACTGTTGAAGGCCCAGTTAGAGCGCCCAAAGAGGGCGAGAGATATTTTGCACTACTTCAAGTTAGTAAAATTAACTTTGAAGAACCAGAAAAAGCAAGACACAAAATTGCGTTTGATAACTTAACTCCACTTTATCCAGATCAACAAATGATTATGGAGGTAGAGACAACAAAAATTGAAAAAAAACCAGACTTAACTTCAAGATTAATTGACCTTGTTAGCCCCATAGGCAAAGGTCAAAGATCAATAATTATTTCACCTCCTAAAGCAGGAAAAACAATGATTTTGCAAAGTATTGCTAATTCAATCGCTAAAAATTATCCAAAAAGTTATTTGATGGTTTTACTAATTGATGAAAGGCCAGAGGAAGTAACAGACATGCAAAGAACAGTTAAGGGCGAAGTAATTAGCTCTACATTTGATGAGCCAGCTCAAAGACACGTCGCCGTTGCCGAAATGGTAATTGAAAAAGCGAAAAGATTAACGGAACACAAAAAAGATGTGGTGATATTATTAGATTCGATAACAAGACTTGGAAGAGCCTACAATGCCGTTATACCAAGTTCAGGAAAAGTATTGACC
>Ga0315316_10002118_pt1 | contig 14207 bp, 16 predicted proteins | sample M160m3416metaG_FD_203702 | JGI IMG/M metagenome (GOLD analysis project Ga0315316, IMG submission 203702) | Ammonia-oxidizing marine archaeal communities from Monterey Bay, California, United States - M1 60m 3416 | ecosystem: Environmental > Aquatic > Marine > Intertidal zone | place: USA...
ATAAGTCGTTCTACAGCAGCTCATTCTACCCTATATATAAATGACACCTCTTCATGCATTTTTCAAAAAAATCAATCAATTAACAAAGTTTATGGAAATTCATTAATTCATAAACATAAAATTATCAAAAAAGACTATACTGAAAATAATGATTTTTATTCTATTACTGCAGCTCATAATGGTTATGAAAAAAAATTTGGTTATATTCATACAAGATCAATTAAGATATCAAAAAAAGAAGATAAAATTTTTGGCCACGATGAACTAAAAAAAACAAAAAACTTTTCTAACTTATTAAATTATTTTATAAGATTTCATATTTATCCAAATGCTAAAATTGTTAAAACAATGGCAGGAAACTCAATATTAATTAGTTTACCTAATGGTGAGGGATGGTCACTACTGAGTGAAACAAATAATTTAGAAATACAAAAAAATATTTTTCTTGGAAACAAAAATAAAATAATAAATAATGAATCTATTTTAATGTCGGGGAAAATAACTGAAGAAGTAATTTCAATAAAATGGATGATAGAAAGAGTAAGTTAGGATATGAATCTAAAAAGAGTTAAAAGAGCAATCATCTCGGTTTCTGATAAATCTAATTTGAGAATAATATTACCCATTCTAAAAAAATTTAAAATTAAAATTGTAAGTTCAGGAGGATCATTTAAAAAAATTAAAAATATGAAATATAATTGTGTAGAAGTATCAAATTATACAGGGTTTCCTGAAATGCTTGGAGGCAGAATTAAAACATTACATCCAAAAATTTATGCAGGAATTCTAAATATAAGAAAAAATATATCTCACATAAAAGATCTAAAAAAACAAAATATTCCAGAAATTGATTTGGTAATTGTTGATCTTTATCCATTTGAAAAACAGCTTGAAAAAAAATCTAAAAAATTAATTGAATATATAGATATAGGAGGACCAGCTTTAATAAGAGCTGCTGCTAAAAACTTTAATGATGTTGCTGTTATTTCAAACGTTGATGATTACTTGCAACTAGCAAAAGAACTTAAGATTAATAAAGGTTCAACTTCTATTAAATTTAGAAAATATATGTCAGCAAAAGCATTTGGCGTAACCGCTTACTACGACTCCGTTGTATCAAATTGGTTAAATAATCAATCAAATATTAAGTTTCCTGCAAAAAAAACTATACATGGAAAATTAATAGAAAAACTTCGATATGGAGAAAATCCTCACCAAGAAGGGAGTTTATACGGAACTACAGATAATTTAGGTATAGAAAAAATTTACGGCAAAGAACTTAGTTATAATAATTATAATGATATTTACTCTGCCCTATCTATTTTGAGTACTTTTAGGAAAAATGAAGGAGCTATTATTATAAAACATGCTAACCCTTGCGGCGCCTCAGCAGAAAAAAATCAGATTGAATCATTTGAAAATGCATTAGCATGTGACCCTATAAGTTCATTCGGTGGCGTGGTCGCTATTAACTCAATAGTTACAAAAAAATTAGCCAAGAAACTAAACAAAGTTTTTTTTGAAGTAATACTAGCTAAAGGTTTTAAAAAAGATGCTTTTAAAATTTTAAAAAAAAGAAAAAGTATAAGATTGATTATTTGTAATAAATTGAATTCAATAGGTAAAAACCATTATCTTTTTTTGCAAAATGCCTTTCTATCTCAAGATTCTGATGATTTATTGCTTAAAAAAAAACTAAAGGTAGTCACAAGAAAAAAGCCGTCTCCGAGTCAAATAAGTAGTTTAAAATTTGCATTTGGTATTTGTAAATTTGTAAAATCCAACGCAATTGTTTTAGCAAAAGATAAATCTACTATTGGGATAGGAGCGGGTCAACCAAGTAGATTAGATAGCTGCAAAATTGCATCTAGAAAAGCATTGCAGTTTGCCCCAGAAAAAATTTTAAATTCTGTTGCAGCTTCAGATGCTTTTTTTCCTTTTCCAGATGGTATTAAAGAATTGGCTGAAACGGGAGTAGAAGCTATTATCCAGCCAGGTGGTTCGATAAATGATAAAAAAGTTATTAAGGCAGCAAATAATGCTGGTCTAGTTATGCTTTTTACTGGTACCCGGCATTTCAAACACTGAATTAAATTTTATTTTAGATATAGTTTTTTAAAAAATATTAAAATATTGCATAAATTAATGGTGATAGACTTGACCCTTGGGTTAATACAATTAAGCCTCCAAATAAAATCAAAGCTATAAGTACTGGTAAAAGCCAATATTTTTTCCTAATTACAACAAATTCCCAAAATTCTTTAATAAAACTCATCTATAATTATTGTTCTACATTATTTTTTTTGATGATTAAATTAATTTTTTTTTTTTCCAATAAATATAAATAGCCCACCTTCACCACCAAAACTGGAAAAAATCATGATAAATTGTTGTAAAATTCTCTCTATAAATGTTGCTTCGTTATTTTTTTCAAAAAAATTTTTTTTAGTGGCATTAAATGGCGAACTTTCAGGTATAGAATTAATAAATTCTATATTATTCAATTTAAACCATTTTAAAATTTCATCAAATGTATGTGTACTTTCTACAGGATGAGTATATTGATCTCTTATCCAAGCGTTAATTTTGTCTTGGCTATTATCTGGAATTTGTCTCAAAACTGGATCAAGTTTAATTAGTATTTTTTTACCAAAAAATTTATATATATATTTTCTAAATTTTGTTCTGAATCTTCCAAATTTATTATATAAGCCAACAAATATATACCCACCCTTTTTTAAATTGGGAATTATACATCTAAATGCTTCATATGGATTGTCTGTATGATGCAAAACACCGTTACACCAAATAAAATCGAAAACTCCATCTTTAAAAATTTTATCAAAAATATCACCTTTAACAAAATCAATATTTTGAATATTATTTTTTTGTGCAAATTCCTTTCCCAATTTTAAAGATTGAAGAGAACCATCAAAGGCACAAATTTTATTATTTGTACCAATAGCTAAATAATTTGAAAGTTGACATGTTCCAGACCCAACTTCTAATAATGATTTATTAAAACCAACGAATCTTTTTAACTCTTTCATAAGAAAATTATTATCCCCTATTTTTTGAATTGTGTGTTTGGTATCATCTATTTTGTAATCCGGGAAAGGAGCTTCTGCATAAAAATTTCCAACTTTTTGGGTAACAGAATTTTTTATATTAAGTTCGTATATGCCTTCTTTAAAATGAATATCTAAATTATTTTTGAACACTAAATTAAATGTTATTTATTTTAGCCGCTAAAATAAAATCACTTTCTACTAGTCCCTTGATTTTATGAGTAAAAATTTGAACTTTTGCATACCCCCAACCAAATATTATATCTGGATGATGTCCTTGTGATTCAGCAATGTTACCAACTTCATTGACAAATTTTTGACTCTCAGAAAAATTTTCAAAAGTAAAATTTCTTTCTAGAAAATAAATTTCATTTTCCTTTTTTTTAACATCCCACCCATCTACTTTTTTTAGATATTTATGTATTTCAGAAATATCAAATGGAGGAATGCCACCACGACAAGGGATGCAATTTTTTTCATGTAAATCACTCATATTTTTTATTGTATTTAAACGTATATTTTTAGTCAATTGAATAAAATTAAAATCTACCTCTGCTCTACAGTGAATTAAAAAAATCTGGTATATATTTGGCAACCAAAAAAAACTATGGAGAAATCAATAAAAAAAATTGTTCTTATAAACTTTTTAGTTTTTTTAGTAATTATTGCAATAATAGAAATCTTTTTTGGCCATTGGTTCGCAGAACATAGCTTTGGACCTTATATGCGCGAACACAGACTCAAAAAAAACCACGTTGTTCTTTCATACAACGATATTAAATATGATTATTATTATAAAAGAAACTACCACGGCTTTAGAGGTGAAGAAATAGAACCTGCTCAAATTGAATCGGTAATGATAGGTGGAAGCACAACAGATGAAAGATATAAACCTATCGAATTTTCAATTGCAGAGAACCTAAATGTATTATTAAAAAAAAGCGGTTATAATTTTAAAATAATAAATGCTGGTATTGAAGGACAGAGTACGTATGGACATATACATAATTTTAAACATTGGTTTCCAAAATTAAAAAATTTTTCTCCTAAATTATATATTTTTTATATTGGTTTAAATGATTATAGTTTTGAGCCAGATCAAGATGAATATTCTAATGATAATTATGAAGCAGATGGAAACCTTATGAATGCAGAACCTTTTGAAGTTTTTTTCGATACCCTTAAAAGTAATAGTTTTTTTTATGATAAGTTAAGAATATTAAAACAAAAATATTATTCAACAGCCAAAACAATTAAATACTATCATGATTCTGAAAAATTGAAGGATTTCGAGTATATAAATTATAAACAAGCATTAGAATTACATAATGTTGAAAAATTAAAGTTAGAACACCAGATAGTAATTTCAAAATATTTAAATAGAGTTAAAATTTTAAATAGTTATGTTACAAAAAAAAATTCGACTGCTATATTTATTAATCAAGTACTTGTTGATGGTAACAAAAATGAAAAATTGTTTATTCTTAATCATTCACTAATTGAATATTGCAAGAATACGAATATGTATTGCATTGATTTGGCTGCTAAACTAAATGGAAAATTTAATTACTGGTGGGATAAACATCATACAACTGGGCTAGGATCTAAAGTTGTGGCTGAAACAGTAATTAATGATTTAATTAAAATTATAAAGCAGGAAAATTTATTTTAACTTATTTGGAGCGGGAGAAGGGAATTGAACCCTCGACCTAAACGTTGGCAACGTTTCGCTCTACCACTGAGCTACTCCCGCTTATTTTAAAAAGTATATTATATTATAAAAATATTAATCTGCAACATATACGGATATTCCCCTTTTATTAAGATCAATATCGAATTTTTTATGTAGAGGTGGAAATGCTCTTTGTTGGCAATCCATACGATCACAGGTTCTACAATTAACTCCAATAGGTGTTTCAGTTTTTTTATCATTCAAATTTAATGAATCTGCATAAATAAAATCTTTAGCGTATTTAACTTGGCATCCTAATCCTATTGATAATAAAGTTTTTTCCATTCCGTGCTTTCCAATTCCTTTTTCTACAGTTCTAGCAATGCAAACATATTTATCACCATTAGACATTTTTGAAACTGCTGCATTGATTTTTCCAGGCATTGTAAAAGCCTTATAGATGTTCCATCTTGGGCAGGCTCCACCGTAACGTGGTATTTCTATACCAGATAAAGAAAATCTTTTGGAAATATTTCCAGCAATGTCAGAGCGAAGCATATGAAAAGGGATACCTTTCATTTTAGGGTCTTGTAAACATGTAAGCCTATGAGCAACTTGCTCAAATGAAACAGCAAAAGTATTTTGCAAAAGTTCTACATCATACCTTTGTTTGATGCACTCTTCATAAAAGAGTTTGTATGGCATTATTATTGCAGCACCAGCATAATTAAGTAAAGCAACTTTTGATAATTTTTTTGACTCCTCACTAGGGAAAGAAAAAGTATTTAAATATTCATCTATAACATCGATAGCTTCTAATTGCGCAACATGTGCTCCTGCATATAGTTTTTTTGTCTCAAGATTTAAATAATCAGATACAAGAAAAATTTTTGTAGTTTCATCATATTGCTTTGTGAATGGTTTGTTTTCATCTGGCACAACATCTTTTACTTCTATTCTATGATTTTTGCGCAAATATTCACATATATCAGAATATCCCACTCGATTATTAATTTGAATTTTACTACAATAATTACTGGCAAACTTTTCTAGTTTTGGAAAATAATTTTCGTTTTCTTGTATAAAATCTGCAACAACCTCTCCAGGAAATGAATTTTTTCGACTATCGATAAACTTACCTGACATATTTTCTACTTTACTAATTATGTATTGATTTTTTTTTTTATAATTATCTCCAAGTTTAACTAATGCTTTCGCGATTGAAGGATTAGTGTTCACTAGCTCTTTGACATCAAAATTCGTTATATCTAAATTTTCAAATAAATTATCTCCAAGTAAATCCATTAAATTTTGATATAGGTTTGTGTCTGTTTTTTTTGATATATCCGATACATCAACATTCAACTCATTTGCCATTTTTAGCAGTAGATCCAAATCTATTTTGCGCTTACCGCTTTCCATTAAGTTGAGATAGGTTGCTGATATAGATAGCTTTTTTGATAAATTTGCCTGAGTAATACCAAGCTTTTTTCTTTTGGTTTTAATTTTATGGCCTATTTGTTGATCTATTTCATTCATATTTACAAGATTTACATTTACTAGATTATTTATTTACAGATATTTACAAGCAAAATCAATAAAAACATTGCGTATTTAGATATTTGTAAATACAGTAAATTTTATGAGCAATTTAAATGACCCAAAAAACCAAATAATTGATCGGTTACATGAAAAAGGCTTGTTTGTTAATGATGATGATCAAGATTGGGGTAGTGGTGGAATGAACGACGTTCAAGAAGATACCGATTAAAATCAAAAAATTATTCATATGAGTTCTAAAATTAAATCAGGAAAAGTGTCTTTTGACCTTAAAAGATTTTCTGGAATAAAAAGAGATTACTCAAAAGAAGATATCGAAAAACTAAAAGGTACATTTAATATTGAATATACTCTTTGTAAATCTCAATCAGATAAACTTTGGAATTTATTAAATACTGAACCGTACGTTAAAACACTAGGTTCATTATCGGGCAATCAAGCAGTTCAACATGCTAAAGCTGGATTAAAAGCTATTTATTTAAGTGGTTGGCAAGTAGCAGCAGATGCAAACAGTGCTGGAGAAATGTATCCAGATCAAAGTTTATACCCTTACGATAGTGCTCCTAAACTAGTTGAAGCTATGAATAATGCTTTGATTAGGGCTGATCAAATACAACACATGGAAAATATTGAAGGAAAAATTAATACTGAGAATCAAATTGATTATAAATTGCCCATTATAGCTGATGGAGAAGCTGGATTTGGTGGCCCTTTGAATGTATTTGAATTAACAAAAAAATTTATAAAAGCGGGTGCGGCCGGTGTCCATTTTGAAGATCAGTTAGCTTCAGAAAAAAAATGTGGCCATATGGGAGGAAAAGTATTAGTCCCCACACAAACTATGATTAAAAATCTAAAATCAGCGAGACTTGCAGCGGATGTAATGGGAGTTTCATTAATTATTTTAGCAAGAACTGACGCAAACGCAGCAAAATTAATTACTAACGACGTTGATGAAAATGATAAACCATTTCTAACAGGGAAAAGATCTCCAGAAGGATTTCATTACGTCAAAGAAGGATTAGACCAAGCCATTTCTAGAGGATTGGCTTATGCACCTTATAGTGATTTAATTTGGTGCGAAACTGCAAAACCAAATTTAGAAGAGGCAAAAAATTTTGCTACTGCTATTCATGATAAATTTCCTGGAAAATTGTTAGCTTATAATTGCTCACCATCATTTAATTGGAAGAAAAATTTATCTGATAAAGAAATTGAAGTCTTTCAAAAAGAAATTGGTAGTATGGGATATAAATTCCAATTTATTACTTTAGCTGGATTTCATGCTCAAAATTATGCTATTTTTGATTTGGCAAAAAAATATAAACAATACGGAATGTCGGCTTATTCAAGATTACAACAACAAGAGTTTGATAGTGAAAAAGAAGGTTATACCGCGACAAAACATCAAAAAGAAGTTGGAACGTCATATTTTGACGCTATAACAAATGTTATTTCATCTGGAACAAGTTCTACTACAGCAATGAAAGATTCCACAGAAACTGATCAGTTTTAAGTTTTAAATAAAATTTAGGTCCTTTATCAAGAATATTAGTGATAAAAGATAATTAACCGATTTAAAAAAATGAAATCTCAAATTTTAGTAAAAATAAATGATTTTATTAAAAATAGATTAATTGAGTTGTCAGGTATTTCGCTAATACTTGTTAGTATTTTTCTTTTAGCATCTATTATAAGCTATTCTCCAAGTGACCCTAATTTCATTTACACACCAGAAAATGCTGAAATTAAAAATATTGGGGGATACTATGGCAGTGTTATATCAGATTTGCTACTTCAATCTTTGGGATTAATTTCTATTTTTCTTGTTATCAACTTTTTTTATTGGGGCACAAAACTTACAACCAGAAAGATGATAAACAATTTTATTACAAAAATTTTTTTTACATTGATATATATTATTTTTGGAGCAGCCGTTTTTAATATTTTTTATAATGATTCATTTTGGTTAATTGATAATGGAAACGGCGGATTCGTTGGAAGGGCAATTGTAGAAAACATTTATTATTTTAGTACAATTATCGAAAATCAATTTGTAATTTATAGTCTTATTTTACTAACACTCATTTTTTTTATATCAAGTTTAGATATAAAACTTAATGAAATTAAAAATATTTTACTTTTTCCTTTTATAATAATAAAAAAAATAACTTACTTTTTTGTAAGAAATAAAAAAAATGTTGATGCTAATATACGTTTTTCAAGTGATCATTTAGAAAAGCAAAATAATGTAGAAAATTCTTCCAAAGAAAAACAACCAATTTTACCTTTTTCAAATACAAGAGAAGCGAAGAGTGCTAATAATGTTTTTAAATTGCCGTTAATTACTTTCTTAAAAAAAAATCCCGGTTTAAAAAATAAAAAAAATATTGAGGATTCAGAATTAACTAAAAATTCAGAATTTTTAGAAAAGATTTTATTTGATTTTGGTGTTGAGGGTAAAATTAAAAAAGTTAATTGCGGACCTGTAGTAACTTTATATGAATTTGAACCCGCGTCAGGAATAAAGGTGTCAAAAATAATTAATTTAGCTGATGATATAGCAAGACATACAAGTTCAGTTTCAGCAAGAGTAGCAACAATACCTGGTAAAAGCACAATTGGTATAGAAATTCCTAATTCTAAAAGAGAAAATGTTTTTTTAAATGAAATTATTTCAGATGAAAGATTTTATAAAAAAGAGATAAAATTACCAATTGCTTTAGGAAAAAATATTTCAGGCATTCCTGTTGTTGGTGATCTTTTCTCAATGCCTCATTTATTGATAGCGGGAACTACTGGTTCTGGAAAATCAGTATGTATTAACACCATAATATTATCATTACTTTACAAGTACAATCCTGAAAAATGCAATTTAATTTTAATTGATCCAAAAATGCTAGAACTTTCCGCTTACGAAGGTATACCACACTTGCTTTGCCCCGTTATTACTGAATCTAGAAAAGCTACAGCAGCACTCGGATGGGCAGTAAAAGAAATGGAAAACAGGTACAAATTAATGACACACGTAGGCGTAAAAAACATAGATAGCTATAATTCTAAACATAAAAAACATATGCCGTACATTGTAGTAATAGTCGATGAAATGTCTGATTTAATGTTGATAGCAGGAAAGGAAATAGAAAATTATATTCAAAGATTATCACAAATGGCACGAGCTGCTGGAATTCATATTATTATGGCAACACAAAGACCAAGCGTTGATGTTATAACTGGTACTATTAAAGCAAACTTTCCAACACGTATTTCATTTCAGGTAAGCTCAAAGATTGACAGTAGAACAATTTTAGGAGAACAGGGAGCTGAGCAGTTATTAGGTAAAGGGGATATGTTATTTATGTCCTCAGCCAATAGAATAGCGAGAATTCATGGTCCATATGTTTCTGAGTCTGAAATAGAAAAAGTAAACAGCTCTTTAAGATCTCAAGGAAAGCCAGACTATATTGATGAAATAACTAGAGTTAAAGACATAGAAAGCAGTAAAACCGAAAGTATGGATGAGGGAAAAGATGAACTATATACCAAAGCAGTTGAAATTATAAAAACTGAAGGAAAAGCTTCCACAAGTTTTTTACAAAGAAAATTACAAATCGGATATAACAGAGCAGCAAGAATTATGGAAACAATGGAAGAAGAAGGTATTGTTGGTCAAGCAAATCATGTAGGTAAAAGAGAAATTTTATAGGTAAACTTTGGCAAAAAAATCACTTTTCCTATTAAATATATTTTTTATTTACTTTTTTTTCATAAGTACTTCATCAGCAGATTTACAAAAAAAACTTATTAATAAATTAACAGCAACCAAAACTATATCTTTTGATTTTGAACAAAAAATTTCTGATAAAAAAGAAACGGGAAATTGTTTTATTAAATACCCTCTTCTCATGAGATGTAATTATCAAAACATTAAGCAGAAAACTGTAATTTCTAATGGAAAAACAGTAGCAATAATAAAAAAAAAGTACAAAAAAATTTATTTTTATCCTATAAAAGCAACACCACTTTTTTTTATTTTGAGGAAAGAAAAAATTATAAATTTAATAAGACAAAATAAACCGACTAAAATTAATTCACATATAATTGAATTTGAGTTTATTAGTCAAAAAACAAATAAGGTAAAAATATTTTTTGACAAAAATTCACTAGATTTTAAAGGTTGGAAAACAAGAGATTCATACTCTAATAATGTAAATTTTAAAATTAGTAATTTAAAAACAAATATACAAATTGTAGATAGTTTTTTTGCAATTCCACAAGAAAAAGATCTTTAGGAAACCATTTTTCCAACTTTTTCTCCACCCAATAAATGAAAATGTAGATGTGGTACTTCTTGACCACCATTTTCTCCAATATTTACTAAAGCTCTATATCCTTTTCCTCCATCTATAGAAATTCCAATTTTTTTGGCAACTACATTTATACCTTTTATAAGTTCTGATATTTCCTTCTCTGATGCCCTTTTACTAAAATCGTCTAAATCTGTGTACTCACCTTTTGGAATAACTAAAGCATGAACTTTCTTTTTAGGATTGATATCATAGAAAGACAGTACAAATTCATTTTCAAAAATCTTTTCATTTGATTTTAGTGGTATTTCACCTCTTAATATTTTAGCAAAAACATTATTTTTGTCGTAAGTCATTTTATTTCTTCTGCCTTTTCTTTAACTCATCCATTACATCTTCAATTTTAATACCATTTGCCTCTAAAAGTACCATTAAATGATATAAAACATCTGCTGCTTCGTGAACTGTATTTGTGTTTTTTTTAATTGCTTCAACAAGTTCTGCTATTTCTTCTTTAATTTTTTCAACACTTAACTTTTGGTTGTTTAATAATTTTTTTGTATATGATTCTTCAATTGAGGACCCTTTTCGTTGGCGAATAATAGCAATCAAATCTTCTAGAGTTTTAAACATTTCTCAGATTCTTACAGGAATTCCCTTTGAGTCTAAATATTTTTTTGCATCTTGTATTGAAAACTCCCCAAAATGGAAAATTGAAGCTGCTAAAACAGCACTAGCTTTTCCTATTTTTAATCCCTGGTGTAGATGCTCTAAATTACCAACACCTCCAGATGCAATAACCGGTATATTAGTTGAATTTGATACTTTTTTTGTAAGGTCTAAATCATATCCTTTTTTTGTCCCATCCCTATCCATTGAAGTAAGCAATATCTCCCCGGCACCCATTGATTCCATTTTTTCCACAAATTTTATTGCATCAATGCCTGTAGATTTTCTCCCTCCATGGGTAAATATTTCCCATTTATTGTCCTTAACTTTTTTTGCATCAACAGCAACAACGATGCATTGAGAGCCGAATTTCTCCGCACTTTCTTTAACCAAATTTTTATTTTTAACTGCAGCTGTATTTATTGAGACTTTGTCAGCGCCAACTAAAAGTAAATTTCTTATATCATCTAAGGTTCGAACACCCCCTCCTACTGTAAGCGGCATTAAACATTTTTCCGCAGTTTTTTTGACAGTATCTAATATAATATTTCTATTCTCATTTGAGGCTGTAATATCTAAAAAACATAATTCATCGGCACCTTGTTCATCATATATTTTTGCTTGTTCAATAGGATCTCCAGCATCAACTAGATCAACAAAGTTAATACCTTTTACAACTCTTCCATTATTAATGTCTAAACAAGGTATTATTCTTTTTTTTAACATTTAAATTATCTCACTAAGTTTCTTTATATCAATATTACCATCATAAATTGCTTTACCTACAATAACACCTTCGATATTTGGAGGATTTTTTTTTTTAATAGTTATAATTTCATCAATAGATGAAACGCCTCCAGAAATTACTGTTGGAATTTTTATTAAATTAGAAAAATTTACTGTTTCTTTTATACTTGAACCAGATTTAGTACCGTCTTTATTAATATCGGTATAAATTATTCTTGAGATATTTATTTTATTTATTTTTTTAATAAAGTCAGTGGCGAGAATATCACTTTGTTTTTTCCAACCTGAAAGAGCAATAAAACCATCACGAACATCTATAGATAAAGCAATTTTGTTATTAAATTTTTCACAAGCAGTTTTTAAAAAATCAATACTTTCTAAGGCTGCTGTTCCCAATATTACCTTATCAATCCCAAAGTTTAATAATTTTTTTATGCGTTCTAATGATCTTACTCCTCCACCAACTTGGAGTTTAATATTTTTTATTTTACTTATTTCTTTAATAAGATTTTCATTAATTGGATTTTCTTTTTGTGCTCCATCTAGATCAATAATATGAATATTATTAAAGCCTAAATTAGAAAATTCCTTTGCTTGAACTAAAGGGGATTTATTATATTTTGTGATGTTATCAAAACTTCCCTTTAAAAGTCTTACACATTTTCCTCCCTTGATATCGATCGCGGGGAATATAATCATTTTAAAATTTATAATTTCCCTTTCGTAGAGGGAATTTTGTTTTTAATTCTTTGATCTATTTCGATGGCCCCACGTAATGACCTCGCAAGTCCTTTAAAACAAGACTCAATTATATGATGACTATTATCTCCATAAAGATTTTCAATATGCAATGTAATACCTGCTGCTTGTGAAAAAGCTTGGAACCATTCCTTAAACAACTCTGTATCCATCTCTCCTAATTTTTCTACTTTTAATTTTACTTTCCAAATTAAATAAGGTCTATTTGAAATATCTATTGTTACTCGTGTTAATGTTTCATCCATAGGAATTAATGCATGGGCATATCTTTTGATTCCTTTTGACGAACGAAGCGCTTTTTTTATGCATTCACCTATTGCAATTCCTGTATCTTCAGTCGTATGGTGTAAATCAATGTGTGTGTCTCCTTTAGCTGATACTTTTAAGTCAACTAAAGAATGTTTGGATAATTGTTCCAACATATGATTTAAAAAACCTATTTTTGTGTCTATTTTATAAGATCCTTTGCCATCCAAGTTGGCTTCAACAAAAATACTGGTTTCTTTTGTTTTCCTGTTTATTTTAGCTTTTCTGGCCATATAGCGTTCCTGTAATAACAGGGTATATAAATAATTCAAGAATATATAGATAAATTGAACTTTTGCTCTTGAAAGATAGCAAATAAATCTCCACATAAAATGTAACGATGAGCGAAAATTCAAATTGGCACGGTACTACGATTGTCTTAATTCGAAAGGGTAAAGATGTTGTTGTTGCTGGAGATGGCCAGGTAAGTCTTGGAAACACAGTAATTAAAAGCACTGCAAAAAAAGTTCGTAAAATTGAAAAAAGAAATGTCATAGCTGGCTTTGCCGGATCAACTGCAGACGCTTTAACCCTGTTTGAAAGGTTGGAAGCTAAATTGGAAAAGCATGCAGGTAATCTTACAAGGGCTGCTGTCGAACTAGCAAAAGATTGGCGCACAGATAAGTATTTAAGAAGACTAGAGGCTTTAATGGCAATAGCTGATAAAGAAAAAAGTTTTATAATTTCTGGGACAGGAGATGTCCTCGAGCCAGAAGATGGTATTATAGGAATAGGCTCGGGAGGTAATTACGCATTAGCAGCTGCAAAAGTACTAATGGATTCTAAATTATCTGCAGAAGAAATTGCAAAAAAATCAATTAACGTTGCGTCTGAAATATGTGTTTTCACAAACAAAAATATAACTTTAGAAAAAATTTGAACATATGAAACAAAAAACAAATATAACTTCGTTGCCAACAAGGGACTCTAAACAAGAAAAAGATGATAGATCAATAGTGTCATCTTTGTCTCCGAGAGAAATAGTATCTGAATTAGATCGATACGTAATAGGCCAAAACGCAGCTAAAAGAGCAGTTGCGATCGCTCTTAGAAACAGATGGAGAAGACAAGCTTTAAAAGGTGAAATGAAAGATGAAGTTTTACCAAAAAACATTCTTA
>Ga0315316_10002119_pt1 | contig 14197 bp, 10 predicted proteins | sample M160m3416metaG_FD_203702 | JGI IMG/M metagenome (GOLD analysis project Ga0315316, IMG submission 203702) | Ammonia-oxidizing marine archaeal communities from Monterey Bay, California, United States - M1 60m 3416 | ecosystem: Environmental > Aquatic > Marine > Intertidal zone | place: USA...
CACTGTTATGAGCATCAAAAAACTCGTTAGCTTGAGTTATAGCTAACGTGTCTTTGCCTATAGTTCCTGCAGCTCGAAAGAGCAGAGAACGCAGCTCTCGATCAAGTGCTGGCTCACCATCGACTGCTTCGAAACCAAGAATCCCAAGAGCTGTTGTGCTCAAGTCCCGAACAAGAATTGACAGACGTGTTCTTCCGGCCGAGTCAGCTATAGAGTGCAAGTGGCCTAAGGCCGCTAAAATTTTTTGCCATACTCCAAGATCTGTTTCAGAAGCTAGGTTCGTAACAAGTGCGATGAAACGAGCAGCCGAGACCTCGCCCGCAAGAACAGACGCAAACGTATCGTTAACTAGGCCGTAGCGTTCGCTTGCGGAGGCTACGTCCAAGGCTCGAGTAGAAAGATCAGCCAGAAGCGCGCTGTCATAACTGACTCGATAGAAACCGTGCCCACCTGCATTCACAATCACCCAGGTTGGGCTGATATCAAAGCTAACCTCGATCGTCTTTTCTGCAAGCAGAAGTCTTTGTTCAACTAATGCGCCATTTACGAGCGCTTTAATAATAATTGGGACATGCCAAAGTTTGTTGCTTGGCTCTTGGGCGTATGAAAATTGACGTTGACTTAGTCGGATTCCATCAGTAGTGCTAGCTACGGAAACCACTGGATGACCACCTTGAAAGATCCAGCTGTCCATAGCCGCTCGCACAGGCGTAGCCGTCGACTCCTCGAGAGCATCCCAAAGATCTGTCGTCGTCGTGTTTTTGTATGAATGTGTTGTGAGATAGTTGTTAACACCCTTACGAAAGTTGCTTTCACCTAAAAATTGTTCGAGCATTCTGACTACTGATGCTCCTTTCTCATAGGTCAAAATGTCGTACATTCCTTCCGCGTCTTCGGGAGAAACAACTTCGAATTCAATCGGCCGTGTTGAACTGAGAGCGTCGGTGTCGAACGCAGCTCCTTTCTCGAGGCTGAAGCTATCCCAGCGACGCCATTCTGGTTTGAAGGCATTTGTAGTTGCGACCTGCATAAATGTGGCGAAAGCTTCTTTTAACCAAATTCCATTCCACCAGTCCATAGTCACGAGGTTGCCAAACCACATGTGGGCAATTTCATGAGCTATCACATCGACTATCCTCGTGAGCTCTGCTTGTGTCGATCGGCCCGGATCTGCAAGTAAGAGGGTTTCTCGAAAAGTGACACAGCCGAGATTTTCCATTGCTCCAAAAGCGAAATCTGGGACAGCGACAAGGTCTAGCTTCCCTGCGGGATAATCGATACCATAGTAGTCAACTAGCCACCGAAGCGAAAACTCGCCGGCCTCTAAGCCGAATGCTGTCAATTCAGCCTTTCCTGGTACATGAATTATGCGTAGCGGAACTCCATCAACGTCGATTGGTTCTGTTGCTTCCAAATCGCCGATGATGAAGGCGACAAGGTAGGTAGACATTGACATCGTCGGTGCAAAACTATCTTTACGTCTTCCGTCGCCAAGGTCAACAGAGTTAGTTAACTCGCCGCAACTAATCGCCATAAGGTTGGAATTGACAATAAGGTCAACTTCAAATGTAGCTTTAAAATCAGGTTCGTCGAAGCACGGGAAAGCTCTTCGAGCATTAGTCGATTCAAACTGAGTTGTAGCTATGGTGTGTTCTTTGCCATCTTGATCAGAGTATGTAGAACGGTAGAAACCTCGAAGTTTATCGTTTAGAATTCCGTCGAAGTTGCAACTTATTGATGCCGTGCCGCTTGCCAGATTTTCGGGGAACTCAATTGTTACTCTCTCGCTTTCGGAGTCAAAGCTAAGATTTGAAGCTTCTATTCGGTTCTCTTGAACGAAGAAACATTGCGTAATATCTAATTCAGCAGCATTTAGAACGACAGTGCTAGTTGGTCCTTCGACCTCAACGTGAATGATTACTGAACCTGAAAAAGATGCGGACTGAAGATCCGGTTCAAGAGACAATTCATAACGATAAGGTCGAATGTTGCGGGGCAATCGATATTGGTTTTGCTGAGTCACCTGCTCGACACTAGCGGGCTATCATTTAATGTCTCGTTAGAGTAGAGCATGGATATGGATTTTATTTTTTGAATTGAAAGTGAGTTCGGTGGGTAATAGCGCTGGTGACAAGGATAGATCAGACAAACAGCTAGACGTCGTAGGTTTTGGTAACGCACTCGTTGACGTGCTATCTCATCAAAATAATGAATTTCTTGAACGCATCAACGTCGCGAAAGGAGCTATGCACCTTATAGATAGTGAGAGGTCAGCAGAGCTGTATTCTTTGATAACGGAGCGCAAAACTGTTTCAGGAGGATCTGCCGCCAACACTGTGATAGGAGTTGGTTCTCTAGGTGGCTCGGCCGGGTTTATCGGGCGTGTCGCTGATGATGATTTAGGAGATATTTTTGCGAAAGATATGGCCAAGCTCAAAATTTTTTATAACACGCCGCGTGCCCCAAGAGAGGACTCAACAGGTAGATGCTTAATATTTGTGACTCCCGACGGTGAGCGGACCTTAAACACTTTCCTGGGGGCTTCGAACGGTTTAACCACGAGTGATGTTGATCTAGGATTGGTGCAACGAGCTAAGATCCTTTTTTTGGAGGGGTACTTGTGGGATTTACCTTGGGCAAAACAAGCTATGGAAGCAGCAGCTTCTGCTGTTGACTTGAATACCAAAGTCGCTTTGACCCTTTCTGATTCATTTTGCGTAGATCGCCATCGTGATTCGTTTCTTAATTTGATAAGTGACCATGTCGATGTTCTTCTGGCAAATGACCACGAAATTTTGTCGCTGTTTGAAACTGAGGATCTCAGTCTGGCTATACAAAGAGCGACAAGTATTGTTTCTCTAGCATCGGTGACTAAAGGCCCAACAGGATCAGTTATTGCAAGTGATTCAGAGATTGTGTCCTTAGAGGCAGCAAATGTGTGCGAAGTTGTCGACAAAACCGGCGCTGGCGATTTGTATGCTGCAGGGTTACTATATGGTCTTGCTCAAGGATATCCGCTTGAGAGATGTGGCAAGCTTGGAGCGATTGCAGCAGGCGAAGTGATATCACATATGGGCCCTCGACCTGAAACGAATTTGAGGCAGCTAGTAGGAGAACTAGCTTGAGAATTAGTTGAACCAAGAAGAAATATCATTGGCAATAGCAGTTAGTCTCTCTCTGCACTGGTGCCGCGCTTTTGCTAGGTCTTTAGTCGTTGAAACGTTTAGATCCCTTACCTCAATATAGATCTTAATTTTTGACTCTGTGCCGCTCGGTCTAATGCAGATACGTGAACCTAAGTTCGTCGAAAATACCAAAAGGTCTGAGTTACCTAAACCTTGGTGACTTAGGTAGTCATCCATAAAAGTGACAGTTTCTGAGCCGATTGACTCAGGTAAATTAGAGCGTAAGGTGATCATTTGACTCTCGGACTCATCGGTTTGCAGTCGTATGTTTAACTGTGTGCTCTCGAAAACTCCGATTTCTAACGCTAGTTCATCCATTCGTTGAATCAGCCCCGAGCCATTTGATTTTAATCCAGCTGCCATTCGGACGAATTCGACGGCGGCTGCAATGCCATCTTTGTCTAGAACTAAATCATTGACCGAATACCCTAACGCTTCCTCATAACCAAAAATCCATTGTTTGTTAGGCTCTTCAATTACAGGAAGCATTATCCATTTGAAGCCGGTCAACGTTCTTTTGTGTTCTATGTCTCGTGTTTTGCATAGAGCTGCGACGGCATCAGAAGAAACGATACTGCTTGCAGTAATTCGGTTTGCACCGTTGGTTTCACGTGAGCGAAAATCGCAAAGCAATAAACCTATTTCATCTCCGGTTAGTTGACGCCACTTGTTCTTATCTCGAATAGCGACCCCGAGCCGATCAGCGTCAGGGTCATTTGCTAAAATCAAGTCAAGATTATGATGGTTTGCAGTAACGAAAGCCTCGTCGAGCGTTCCGGTTTCTTCGGGATTTGGAAAGGGAAGATTAGGAAACGTCCCATCGGGTTCCCGTTGAGATGGAACAATAATTGGTGGTGTCAGGCCAGCTACAGCAAATGCAAGCTCAAAAGTCTCAGCTCCGACACCACAAAGCGGTGTATAAACAAATTCTAAGGGTTCCGGTGAGTGAGCTCTTCTTTCTATTACTCCTCCTAAATATTCTGAAATCGCTACTCTTGCTTCTATCTTCTTCACTAGCTCTGGAATCGCAAGCTCGTTCGACCTAGGTAAATTGCGAAAGTCCATTAACCGTTGGATTTTTTGGTCGAGGGGCGGTCGGATTTGCAAGCCATCTGACCAGTACAGTTTGCATCCATTATCAGATCTCGGGTTGTGACTCGCGGTGACCATTAGGCCTGCTCCAGATGCGCGACTAGCGACTAACCGAGCCAGAACTGGCGTCGGTATCGGCCCGTCTACCAGTAAGCACTCGATACTCATCGATTGAAAAATTCTCGCAGCATCTAGTGCGTACAAGTCTGATTGGATTCGAGCATCGTAGCCAATAACTATTCCCTTTTGAGCAAGGCCATCGGCTATAAGTTGATTAGCAATTGCTTTTGCGGCGACTCTCATGACTAACCGATTCATAGAACCGGGTCCTGGGCCCATTTTCCCTCGTAATCCTGCGGTTCCAAATCTCAGTGGCTGTCCGAATGCTCTATCGAAACCTTCACTGTCAGAACGGAGTGTTTCAATGTGATTAGCCGTTAATGGGTCTGGGTCAGCATCAATCCAACGGTCTATGACCTCTGAGGTTGTAGCGGAAAGTTCCGTCATAATTAATATGGTGCCTGATTTTCGTTGATTGACAGGTAACTTTGCCTGCGACTATCTGAAATTCCACTATGTTGTTCCCAACTTTTACTTTCCTAATATTTTTTGTAATCGTGTTCGTCCTAAATTGGATGACTCGTCAAAAGCCGTTTTTGTGGAAAATGGTCATCCTCGCTGCCAGCCTAGTTTTTTATGGCTGGTGGAATTGGCGATTTGTTTTCTTACTTGGTACCTCAATCACAATCAACTGGTTTTGCGCTAAGAAAATAAGTGACGAAAGTGCAAAACTTGAAAATTTTTTGGCTCGCCGTTGGATGCAAACTGCTGTTATAGCGAACCTAAGTCTTCTCGGTGTTTACAAGTACTACGATTTTTTTGTTCTAGAAATTTCTAATCGCTTGAATCAAGTTGGTTTTGATATAGGTCTGCCTTTGTTAGACCTGACATTACCAATCGGTATTTCTTTCTTTACTTTTCAAGCTATCAGCTACGTGATTGACGTAGGTAGAGAGGATATAGAGCCGCTGCCCTTATTGGACTTCGCTGTTTACTTATCATTTTTCCCCCAGCTTGTTGCCGGGCCGATTGTACGCGCCTCTGAAATGGCACCTCAAATGTCTACTCGTTCAGATCCTCGATACCTTCAATCTGCAACTGCGTATCGTCTAATCCTTGGTGGTTTATTCAAAAAAGTTGTTATTTCTAGCTACTTGGCAGACGTTATTGTTCAGGATGTTTTTGCCAACCCGTCGAGCTATAGCTCGACGGACATTATGGTCGGCGTCTACGCTTATGCAATTCAAATCTATGCAGATTTCTCGGGCTATACAGATATCGCCATAGGAGTAGCGTTGCTTCTGGGCTTTAGATTCCCACAAAATTTTGATTCTCCATATAGAGCTAAGTCACTGCAAGACTTTTGGCATCGTTGGCATATAACGCTGTCCGCATGGCTCCGAGATTATTTGTACATACCGCTAGGAGGTAGCAGGGGAACGAGAAGAAGGTTATATGCAAACTTGATGCTTACCATGATTTTGGGTGGTCTATGGCATGGGAACAAAGGAACTTTTTTAGTCTGGGGCTTAATCCATGGGCTAGCACTTGTTGTAGAGCGCATTGTTAGTGAACGGATTAATGAGTCTCAGATAAGAAACCCTTTTTCCCCTCGGATCTGGTCTCTGATTCGTTGGATGACAACTTTTCACGTTGTATGCCTAGCTTGGATTTTTTTTAGGGCCCCATCAGTAGGTGATGCGCTAACTATGCTCGGCGGACTTTTCTCCTTCAGGTTCGGTACTGACCTAGTTACAAGTACCTTGTTGTTAGTGATCCTCGGAGCCATTGGAATGCAATTTGTTTCTAAAGAGGTAAGAGAGGTTTTCCAGGCGAAGACGAATGAAGTAAGTGCTCCAACTCAGGCCTTACTCTTTGCCTTGGGCCTTGTATTCATTGACTGGTTGGGCCCTGATGGTGTTGCTCCGTTTATATATTTCCAATTCTGATATGACGAAAAACTAAATGTAACGATGGTAGATGTGTCTCAAGAACAACCCGAAAAACTCGGTACACCGGCGGGTAAGGTATTAGCTTGGGGTCTCTTGGGCTTGCTGCTTGCTTCATTTCTTAATTCTAAAATTTTGTTGGAAGAAGCTCAGTCCAAACCCCTAGGAAGAGATCGGACTCTTTCGATCGCTTTGTGGACGCCGATAGAGAAGGTAGCGGGAAGTCTCGGTTTGACTAGACCGCAAGAACTAATAGATGGTCTACTACGAGGTGAGAAAACTGGTCAGCCTCTAGGCAAATTGCCAGACGAAGACTTCGAAAGCGTGGTAGTCGAGGAGTCAGCCATTCACTCTCAAGGACTTAACACAGAAAAATTAAATTCTGACAGCAATGGCTCAGAGCAAATCGGGGTGTTGGATGAAGCTGACAATCTCTCTGCGGATCCTGAAGTTTCGCCCGGCCCGAGCTCTTCTAACCGTTTGAAACTCTGGATCTTAGGTGATTCGATGGTTCAATTTTTTGGTGAGACATTAGTTGCTTATGCTGAGTCTTCGGATGTGATTGAAGCAGAGTCGGAATCGGTTTTATCTAGTGGTCTTGTTCGCCCTGATTTTTATGACTGGCCAACTCGTGTGACAGAAATAATGCAAGATGAGGATCCGGATGTAGTGGTGATGATGTTTGGGGGGAATGATGGCCAATCTATGTTTGTGCCGCCGACAGCATGGTACGAGACCTTCAGCAATGAGTGGATAGAAGAGTATTCGCGAAGGGTCGGGGAGATCATGGATCTTGTATCAAAAGGTTCGAACCGGTTGGTGATGTGGGTTCCCCAACCGCCGATGAAGTCAGAAGCCTTTGATGACAAAATGAAGCGGCTAAATTTGATTTACGAAAAAGAAGCGCTTAAGAGAGAGCAGGTTTATTTTGTTAAAATATCTGAGCTTTTTAGCGACGAAAATGGCGAATATTCAAAGTATTTAGCTTCTAATGACGGACAGACTGTTGATGCTCGCCTTAGCGATGGCGTACATTTGAGCTCTTTCGGTGGGCAGCGACTGTCTCGATATTTAATGAATGAACTTGGAAAAATCGTTGATCTAAGCGGTGGGCCTGAAACGTCTTGAGACTTAAAATTCTTTGGCTTTCAGCTGCTCTGTCGTTAGGTGCTTTTGGGCTAGTGGGCTCTGTTGCAGCATTTAGAGGAGACACAGTAACTCAAGGTAATCCGTACTTAGCTGCGGATATGAGGGAGTCGATTAACGGCGAGAATAATATGTTTGGGTTTACCGCAGCTGCCCGAAGCTGGAGCGCTCCTGATATTAGATGGCCGGATCTGAGCGCTGGTCTAAATCTTGGTTCCGAAGAGCTTTATTATTATTGGACTAGAGAGAATCATTATTCGGTGCTCCCGAAAGCAACTCTAGCTAGGCCATTACGTATCTATGTGGGAGGAGATTCGATAGCAGGTGGGCCTGCACTCGGTTTCAGGGAGCTAGCAAAAACTAATAAAAATATTTTGTATTTTGAAGACGTAAGAAAGTCCACTGGGGTCGTCAATAGTTGGTTTTTTGACTGGGAAACCTATTTGCAGAATGAAATTTCAGACAGACCATACGACGTAATTATTTTGTCTATGGGTGGAAATGATTGGCAGCCGTTCTATAAGGGACCTTCGACGATAGCTGGGTCTGAATGGATGGCTGAATATAAAAGGCGGGTAGAGGCTATCCTTGCTTCAGTTTCTCGACCTGGTCGTCTGGTCATCTGGGTTGGCCTTCCAGCATTTCTTCCGGCGTCCTTAAGAAAATTACCCGCTGTCGTAAACGCTATCACTAAAGACATTTTCGCATCACGTCCAAGATCAAGATGGGTGGATGCAAGCGAGATAGTCTCTCCATCTGGAGTCTGGGTGAAATACCTGACGGACTCTAATGGCTTGGAGCGCGAAGTTCGAGTGTCTGATGGAGTCCACTATCAATGGTATGGTGCAGAACTGGTCACTGCAGCCGTGTGGCAACAGATACTGTCCAATGCTGGCTGAAGGCGAAGGTCCTTCAGCCTCTAAAGTCGTTTACAAAAAACAGCTATCCACGTCCGGCGTTGGGACGATTACCGTGATTGGCTTTATTGCGTCTTGCGCGAAGTGTACGTTTCTTGGTCTTCTTGGACATAGAAGTCCCATGATACCGGGGATTTAGTCGAAACAGCCAGTTTGGTAACCAAGAGCTTGCACTTAGGTCGCTTGGGTCTGACGTTTCTAGCTTACAGCGCCGATATTCTTTAATATTTCAATCTCGTTCGCGTTAAATCCCCAATCCGAGAGTATTTCAGATGTGTGCTGCCCGGGCGCAGGGGGCGGCATTTGAACTGTGCCTGGAGTTCGACTGAATTTAGGAGTCGGAGCTGGCTGCATAACACCTTCAACCTCTACGAAAGACTGCCGCGCTACGTTGTGCGGATGCTTCGGAGCCTCTTCAAAGTCAAGTACAGGAGCATAGCAAACGTCAGTGCCGAGCATTAATTCGTCCCATTCATCTCTCGTTTTCAATCTAACGAGTTGGGCCATGCGCTGCTTTTTCTCCTCCCAAGTAGACTGGTCGTTGCGATCAACAGTTGTGGCATCTGTAAGGCCAGTAATCTCGAGGAGTTCATCATGGAATTTACCTTCGATTGAACCAATCGAAATAAATTTACTATCTGCGGTCTCATAGACGCCGTAATAGTAGGATCCACCGTCTAAGAAGTTGTCTTCGCGTTTGTTGCTCCACCTTCCGGATGCGTACATTCCGTAGATAGAGCTCATTAAGGTAGCGGCACCTTCAGTCATCGCCGAATCTACAACCTGTCCTAGACCTGAGGTTTTTGATTCTAATAGAGCAGCACAGAGGCCAAAGGCTAGAAAGACCCCTCCGCCACCGAAGTCGCCGACAACATTTAAGGGTGGTGATGGTTTGTCAGCTCCTCCGATTGCATGCAGAGCTCCTGTAAGAGAGATGTAGTTGATGTCGTGCCCTGCGGCGTGGGCCATTGGGCCTTCTTGCCCCCAGCCGGTCATTCGGCCATAAACTAATGCCGGATTTCTCTCCATGCACTCATCTGGACCTAAGCCCAATCGTTCTGTTACGCCGGGTCTAAAACCTTCTATAAGCGCATCTGCGTTTTCAACTAACTTTAAAACTGTTTCAATTCCTTCAGGGTTTTTAAGATCCACTGAAATTGATTTTCTACTCCGATTCAGGACACTGTATTTTCTTCCGTGGTCGATTCCGATATCAACCTGAGAGCTGCGATCAACTCTAATAACCTCGGCGCCGAGATCAGCTAGCAACATGGCACAAAAGGGCCCTGGGCCGATTCCTGCTAGTTCGACTATTCGTATTCCAGTTAGCGGACCCATTCATTCTCCTTTGTCGCTCTTTGTAAGTCTTGCACATACTAAAGACTGAAGTAACGTGCTAGTGGGAAGCGGTCTGAAGAAACTGTTTGTTTAGTTTTAGGTCTCGAATAGATGTGGGTGAAGTTCGAGTCTGTAGCCTCTGCAAGCAATGGAACGCTTTGGATTCGTTGGCCTCCCAAATGCAGGCAAGTCGTCATTGTTTAATGCGCTGGCTGGTGGCGGAGCCTTAGCAGCTCCGTATGCCTTTGCGACTACAGACCCGAATGTGGGAGTTGTGAAGGTCCCGGACTCGCGACTTGATGCCTTAGCTCGTATGAGCAAGAGCAAAAAAATAGTTTATTCGACCACAGAATTTGTAGATATCGGTGGGTTAGTCGAAGGGGCAAGCCAAGGAGAAGGTCTTGGCAATAAATTCCTCGGAGGTATTAGAGAGGTAGACGCGATTGTTTTCGTTTTAAGAGCGTTTACTGATGGCGACGTTCCCGGTCCGACAAACCCGATTGACCATTTAAAGATTCTTGAGATTGAATTGACGTTGGCCGATCTGGAAGCGGTCGAGTCTCGAATTAGCCGGCGGCAAAAAGCATTAAAAGCTGATCCTCGCAATAGTGAATTGATCACTGAAGTTGAAGCGTTGAGAGTAGCGCTTGAGTTTTTGTCAGAGGGAACGCCGTTGTTCAGGAGTGGGATAGATGTTGAGCTTCGAGAAGGGCTTAGAGAACATTTTTTATTAACGAATAAGCCAGTAATGGCTGTCCTTAATCTTGGAGAAGACCAACTAGGAAAAGCTGATGAAATTAGTGAGAAAGTGCATTCGGTGCTGCCTGATTCTCAGGTGTTGGCTTTAAGTGTTCAGTTAGAAGCAGAAGCAGCGCTGCTCCCCGAAGGTGAAAGGGGGGAATTGTTAGAAGGATTAGGTCTAGGCGAAGGAGCTCTACCGCGTTTCGTGAGGGCGGCTCACGGACTCCTTGGCTTACGAACTTTTTTGACGACTGGCGAAAAAGAATCTCGTGCCTGGACGTTTAAGAATGGGTGGAGAGCTCCTCAATGCGCTGGACGGATACACACAGATTTTGAACGAGGTTTTATTCGTGCCGAAGTTATCGAGCATGAGGTATTACTCGAGTTGGGTTCTTGGTCTGCGGGGAGAGAAGCAGGACGAATGAGGCTCGAAGGCAAGGACTACTTGATGGCTGATGGCGATGTTGTGGAGTTTAGGTTTAACGTGTAGCCATGCAGGTGTCGGTCTAATGGCTGGAAGTGACGAATGAGCGGAAGCGGCACTCTATACTTTATTGCTACTCCTATCGGGAATCTTTCAGATATCACATATAGAGCTGTAGAAACACTTAGGTCGGTTGAGGTTTTAGCGTGTGAAGATACGCGTCGTACAGGCCGACTTCTTAAACATTTGGGAATTCATGTTAGTCGGCTCATTGTTGCGAATAGTCATAACGAAGCTTCTGCTTCTGCTGAAATTATTGAGCTGTTGAAGCAGGGAATCGATGTTGGGTTGGTTACTGATGCCGGAATGCCTGGAATATCAGACCCCGGTGAGCGAGTAGCCAGCGCAGTTATCGAATCGGGAGAAAAGTTCACCGTAATTCCCGGTTCTAGTGCTCCTGTTTCGGCCTTAGTCGTATCTGGGCTTTCTACTGGTCGATATGTTATGGAGGGATTTCTTCCCCGAAAAGGAAGAGAAAGAAGTGACCGCTTGGACCGAATTGCAATGGAAGAAAGCACGAGCATAATGCTCGAATCGCCAAAGCGAATTGGGATTACTTTAGATGAACTTGCGAAGGTCTGCGGAAAAAGTCGTAAGGCAGTAGTCGTCCGCGAGTTGACGAAGCTACACGAGGAGATTACCCGGGGATCACTGGAGGAGTTGATTGAAAAGTTTAAAAATGGCACGAAAGGAGAAATAGTTTTGTTGGTCTCGGGAGCTAGTCCTCCGGAGATAGACGATTCGCAGATATTGATTGAGATAAAAAAAGCTAGGGACCGAGGTCTTAGCAGGAGAGATGCGATCGACGCCGTTTCAGGAGCTCTAAAAATAGCTCATAACCGTGTTTACGAGCTTGCCTTGACTATTGATTTCTAGATAACTGTCGGACGCGACCGAGAAAGAAAAATATAAAGCGGATATCGTAAGAATGAGCGGGACAAGTCAGCGGTATCATGGGAGGCGTGGCCACCTCTTTTTATGTCACTACTCCTATTTATTATGTAAATGACGCACCTCACATTGGTCATGCTTACACGACCATCACTGCTGACGCGCTCGCACGATGGCATCGGCTCCTTGGTGAAGATGTCATGTTTCTTACAGGTACTGATGAGCACGGTCTGAAGGTTCAGCGCGTGGCCGAGGAAAATAACTGTTCGCCGCTTGAGTGGGCAGATAAGACAGTCATCCGATTCCAAGATGAATGGGAACGTCTAAACATTTCAAATGATGACTTCATTCGGACGAGTGATCGGCGTCACCATTCAGCTGTTCAAAAATTACTTCAGGCTTGTTATGACGCTGGTGATATCGACCTCCAAGTGTATGAAGGCCTTTACTGCGTTAGCTGCGAAGCTTACTTTACGGAGGCCGAGTTAGATGACGGCAAGTGCCGAATTCATGGCCGCCCAGTAGAGGTAGTGAAAGAAGAGAATTATTTTTTTAAGTTAAGCAGGTACGAAACACGGCTGCTTGAGTGGTACGAAAACAATCCTGACTTCGTGTTGCCAAAAACAAAACGAAATGAAGCGTTGGGATTTATCCGCCAAGGTTTACAGGATTTTTCGATAAGTCGAACCTCAATCAATTGGGGGGTGCCTTTGCCTTGGGACGACAAGCATGTGACTTACGTATGGTTTGATGCTTTAACTAATTATATTACGGCTGCCGGTTTTGAAAATGACTCTGAAAAATTTGCCAATCGTTGGCCGGGTATCCATCTAATCGGGAAAGACATACTGCGTTTTCATTGTGTTTATTGGCCGGCAATGCTTATGAGTGCTGGTCTTGAACCTCCTAAACATGTCCACGTTCACGGGTTTCTTCTTGTCGGAGGAGAGAAGATGTCTAAGACTCGGCTTAATCAAATTGGCCCATCTGAGTTGGTAGATGAGTTTGGTGTAGATGGCGTTAGGCATCATTTTCTCCATGATCAGCCATTTGGGCCCGACGGGGAATTCTCTCACGAGGGAATGTTGGCAAGATATAATTCAGATTTGGCAAACAATTTAGGTAATCTCTTAAGCCGTGTGGCGACCGTTGTTGAGAAAAAATGTAGTGGAATTGGTCCAGCGCCTGACCCGAAAAGTGATTTGTCGAAGGTGGTAGAGGAGCAATATGACCTTGCTGCTAATGCTTGGGAAAGAGTAGCCCCGTCAGAGGCACTCGATGCGGTATGGAGAATTATCAAAGAAACTAATTCGGCTTTGGAACAATCTGAGCCTTGGAAAGCTGATCCTGGTCCTGAGGTAGATCTAGTTCTTGGTGATGCATTGGAAGTTTTGAGAATTGTTTCGATTCTTACGGCGCCAGTGATTCCCGATTCGTCAGCGATTATCTGGAATCGGATTGGTCTTTCGGGGAGGCCTGAAGAGCAGCTATTGCCGCATTCGGCAAACTGGGGACAATATCCTGGAGGCCTGTTAGTTACAAAGGGTAAGCCGCTATTTCCGCGTTTAAAGTGATGAAAACTGAATTGTCTCAACCTAAATGGACTGATAGTCATTGTCACCTGCCAGAAGATCTTGGTAAGTGTCTAGAGATTTTGAACGGTGCTTCTTCGGCGGGGGTAGATCGACTGATCGATGTGGGGACAGATGTTCCTCGTAGCAGAGCGGCTATCGAAAGGGCTGAGATCTACGAGAACGTATTTGCAACTGCCGGGGTTCATCCACATGATGCTGAGGCGGGTATAGACGGACTCGAAGAGCTATTAGCTAACAAATCGGTTGTAGCGGTGGGGGAATGTGGCCTAGATTACCACTACGACTATTCGAATCGGGAAGCTCAAAAAGCTTCGTTTGCCGAGCAGATCAAACTTGCTCATGACTACGACTTAGCGCTAGTGATCCATTCTAGATCAGCTTGGGATGATACATTTGAGATTCTTGATGCTGAAGGTATCCCTGACCGGACAGTTTTTCATTGCTTTACAGGTGGGGTGCCGGAAGCGAAAAAAGCTCTGGATAGAGGAGCTTTTTTGTCTTTTAGCGGAATAGTTACTTTCAAAAATGCTCCAGAGATTAGAGAAGCTGCGGCTTTGACTCCTAAAAACCGTTACTTGGTTGAGACGGATGCTCCATATCTTGCTCCTGTTCCTAATAGGGGAAAACCAAATCAACCTGCTTGGGTAGCGATTGTCGGGGAGAGTCTGGCTGCGACTAGAGAGTCGAGTTCGCTGGTTGTCGCTCAAGAGACTTGGGCTAATGCCAGCGAGCTTTACAAGCTCCCGTGATACGTAGTCGGAAAGTCAGGGTCCCTATTATCTTGGCCCTGTTTGGATTC
>Ga0315316_10002125_pt1 | contig 14175 bp, 12 predicted proteins | sample M160m3416metaG_FD_203702 | JGI IMG/M metagenome (GOLD analysis project Ga0315316, IMG submission 203702) | Ammonia-oxidizing marine archaeal communities from Monterey Bay, California, United States - M1 60m 3416 | ecosystem: Environmental > Aquatic > Marine > Intertidal zone | place: USA...
CTTGTAGAAGTCACCGCTTTCTCCGATTTTATCAACTAGACTCAAAGCTTGTTCAGAATTTGGGAAGTCTAGTGCTATGATCACTTTAGTTTTTTTCACTATTCAATCAACCCCTCCCAGTACACCCTCTGTTTTCTTGTCTTTTCTATAAGCTCCAATTAAATCTGAAATAGATTCTATACCTTGATCTTCACAAAATCTTTCGATGCCCCGCGCAGTTTCCTGGGCTGACCTTGGATCAGCAAATGTAGCAGTTCCGACCTGAACTAAAGAAGCCCCAGCCAAAAGATACTGAATAGCGTCATATTCGTTCATGATACCCCCGACACCAACCAAAGGAATCGTAGTTTTTTTCTTCGCACTATGAACCGCATGCACCCCCACAGCACGAAGTGCTGGACCAGAAACTCCTCCTTGTCCAGCCCCTAATTCTGCTTCTTGCGAATCGACATTAATCGTCAGACCAGGCATTGTATTTATCAATGTTAACCCATCAGCCCCACTTGCCTCCGCTGTTTGAGACACTAGACCTATATCTGGGACATTCGGGGCCAACTTCACCAAAATGGGACGCTCAGTTAACTTGCGAACTGAGGACACGACTTCGCTCAATGCTTCCTGGTCGAGCGCAAAGGGAAGGCCTCCCAATTTCACATCATTAGGACAGGACAAATTCAGCTCATAACCAAGGAAGCCACCAGTTTTTTCCAATCGTTTTACTACGGAACAGTACTCGTCGATGACGTGTCCAGCTACGCTAACAAACACTTGAATTGAAGATAAATTCTCCCTCATCCATGGAATCTTTTGACTACAGACTATCTCTACACCAGGATTGGCCAAACCTACTGAGTTGAGCATCGCATTGCCCGCTTCTACTACCCTGGGTGCGGCATTTCCTTTCCTGGGCTCATAGGTGACTGATTTCGTCACAATCCCACCCAGCGTCTCAAGATCAATGACTTCTACAAGTTCTTCACCAAACCCACAAGTGCCTCCTGCCAGCAACACAGGATTCCGGAAATGTGCACCAAAAAGATTCTGTTCTATCTGCATTATCTTGCCACTCCTATCCTCAACATTCTCCCCCTCTACCAACCGCTTGCTGTCCAGGAGGGTAACGATTATAAAACTCTCTTACCGCATCTGCGAGAGCCCTTCCTAGTTTCCTCTGGAATTCAGAACGTGACATTTCCCTTTCTTCTTCTCTATTACTAACAAAACCTATCTCTACGAGAACTGCTGGCATCAGAACGTTAGTAATCACGGCAAAGGGGCCCTGTTTCACTCCTCGGTCTGGACCAGAATGCACTGCCCCCAAACGCTTCTGTATGGTCTCCGCTAGATTCGCTGACCAGTGCTGATGGTCCAGATTTCTCAGTTCTCGAAGTATAAAATCAAGGTCAGGACTCTCATTAGCATTTTCCTCTCCAGAATAGAACGCTAGGGGAGCATTTTCATTAGCAGCCACTCTCCGTTCGTGCTCAGTGCGGGCCTCGGAAAGAAAATAGGTCTCAAATCCTCGAACCGATGGGTTATTTGGGGCCGCATTAACGTGTATAGACAGGAAGATCGCTGTATCTTCACCTTTGAGAAGCATCGCCTGCTCACCCCTCTCCCAAAGAGGAACGAATACGTCCCTATCCCTTGTCATATAGACTTCTATGCCGTCGTCCTTATCCAATTCCCGAACTAATTCCCTGCTAACTGAAAGTGCAATATCCTTTTCCCTTCGTCCACCAGAACCAGTGGTGCCTGGGTCCTTGCCACCATGTCCAGGATCAATAATTACAATCCTTCTTTTGTTATTGTTCCCGCTTTCACCTGCTTCTATGTCAGGTTCCAACTCACTTTCTGGTTCTGGCTGTGCTCCCTGTCCTTCCTGATTGGAATCTGATTCCTGATCAACTCCAGGGAATTGCTCATCCGCAAAAACGTACCCCCCTCCCAAGTGCATAGGAACGAAGTCGAGAAAAAATTGAATTGGAATGTTGCCAGACGAACCATCCAAAGACGGGGCATTGACTAATTGAAACATTTTATCGTTCCAGCGGAAAAAAGGACTACCAAAGACAAAATGCACACTATCACTGTCACTGATAACTGCCCTTAGATTCTCACTGTCCACCTCAACCTCCCAACCCATTTCTTCCAACACGAGATGAGAGGCCGCCTTGTAGCCTCTAGTGTCAAAAGTGCTAATTGCAATTGTATCCCCTGGTAAGGTTACAAGCTTTAGCTGGTCATTCATTTGACTTAGAGATTCAATTGGTTGCAGCGATAGTGCTGCTAGGCAAAAAAAGGGCCATATCGACCAGGAAATTACTTTCATTTATACCTGGACACAGCTCTACGTGCTTCCATTTCTTGGGTAGCTCTCTTCAGCTTTTCCCTTTTGTCGTACTGTTGTCGTCCCTTGCCCAAGCCCAGTGTTAATTTGGCGTTACCCCTCCGAAAATAAACATCCAAAGGTACCAGAGTGAGACCTTTCTCAGACGTCTTTGCTGACAGTCGACGGATCTCACTTCTATTCAAAAGAAGCTTGCGTTTCCGATCGCTGTCTAAATTAGCTCGATTTGCCTGGGCATAGGGAGCTATATGGAAGCTGTACAACCAAACTTCGCCTCCCTCCACTTTAGCAAATGCATCCCTGAAAGCTACCTGTCCCATACGTAGTGATTTCACCTCAGGGCCCTTTAAAACAATTCCAGCTTCATAGGTATCTAGGATCTCGTATTGATGCAAAGCCTTTCTGTTACGGCCAACCAACTTACGAGAACTAGTCTTACTCACAATTCAGAGACCTCTAATGAATCTTGTATGTGATGGAAGAAAATCGACACTCAAAAGTTTCAATCGTGATTCACGGACACCAAGCATAGTCTCCTCAACCGTTGTTCAGATCTTACTCTCCCCTCGCATCATTCTTCAATAAAGTACTGTGTATCAATCATAACCCACTGGCTCTAAACGCATAAGGTTAGTGGGATCACCGTCGAAACCGCGAGCATCACCATCCACTGCAAGATAAATATACCCGTCTGGTCCTTGTCGGACATCCCTTATCCTCCCCATGTCCCTAATCAAAGTCTCCTCAGCGACAATAACTTCATCACGCATAGTTATTCTATCTAACCTCTCGCCACGCAGACCACCAACAAACATATCTCCTTTCCAGTCTGGAAATTGATCGCCCGTATAAACCAACATTCCTGAGATCCCAATCGAAGGCACCCAGATGTGTCTGGGTTGTTCAGTGTCGTCCGAATGAGTTCCATCATGTATCCTCAAACCTGTGCGATAGTTAACTCCATAGCCCACCAACGGCCAACCATAATTCAAACCAGGTCTTAGCAGATTTAGTTCATCTCCCCCCTGTGGTCCGTGTTCGTTCAGCCATATTTCTCCAGTTTCAGGATGAACTTCTATTCCTTGAGCGTTACGATGTCCATAAGTCCAAATCTCAGGGAGGGCTTCTGGTACTCCGACAAAAGGATTGTCTTCAGGTATGCGACCGTCATCATGAAGTCGCACCGTAGTGCCATTGTGATTTGAAAGATTCTGAGCAGGATGGATAGCTAAATCGCCTTCAGAAGGCCACTGTCGATCCCCAATGGTCATAAACAAATAGCCAGCCTTGTCGAACACCATTCTAGCCCCCCACATCGAGCTTCTGTCTGTACCATTGCCTGGAGCTACAGCTGTAAAAACTTTTTCTACTTCGGTCAATTCATCGTTTTCAAAGCGTCCCCTGACAATTGTCAGGTTTCCCAGCGGATCGACACCCTCAGGTGCGGTAAAGCTCAAATAAATCATCCTATTGCTGGCAAAATCTGGATGTAGGATGACATCTCTCAGTCCTGCCTGCTCCCTGCCATCCATCGAAATAGCACCTTGACCCAAAGCTAGAATTTCAGGTAAACCGTCAACTGGTTTCTCTAAAAGAACGCCATCCCTGACTATCCTCAGTCTCCCCGGGCGTTCCGTGACCAGCATATCACCCTCTGGAAGAAACTGCATCGCAAAAGGATGGACCAGCCCTTCTACAACGGTTACAACCCTAAAATCATGGAAAGCGGATCTAATGGTAGATTCGTCGGTCCTGGTAGCCAATTCTACTGGTGAGCAACCCCAAACAACCAGGCCAACCAAAAAAGTAGTTATTTTTGTAGTTCCTTTCATTAGTAATTAAGACCTTTGATGTTAAGAATTTTCGCAACAAACTAACACGATTACATGACTACATTATTTTACTAGTCTAGTCTTCCTCTTCTTTCTCCTCAACTGTCATCTCTCCCAAAATCCGCAGCCTTTCAGGAGGAGCATACCCCCCTCCTTCCACTTGGTTAAGACCTTCAAATAAGTGACCAACTCCTCGGTCGTTAATTTCCTTTACCTTTTTGCTCGATTCTACTATATCCTTCACAAGTCGAATCTGGGACTCGATACCATCCCTTAAATCATCAATTCGAGTCTCTAGAGTCTGACCTCCATCCTCCAGGCTATCCTTAGCTGACTCGCGCAATTGTTTGGCTTTTTCCTTGATTCTCTTTTGAATTTCGTGACCAGTTCTGGGGGTTAACAATAGAGCCAGTCCCGCCCCTAATAGAGCTCCTAGTACAAATGCTCCAGCACCTGAATCACTAGAAGATTTGCCATCAATTTCAAGTGGCTCTTTTTCATTATCCATTTTTCAACATCCTCTCTCGCCAAACAATGACAGCTATCAACACAAAATATATGATCCTTGAAATATACTGTAAGCTAATCACTACTAGTATTCCTTAAATTCCAGCAGGATTTGCTTTGTTGAGGATCAAGATTTTTAATCTTTCCACGATCTAGAAACTCAAACGTCAGACGCTTGCTTAATTCGACCCCTGGCTGATCCCAAGGATTCACCTCATATAAACCGCCCGCATACACTGTAACCATCATAAATAGCATCAGCAATTCACCCAGGACTTCTTCGTCTAGGCTATCTAATTCTAAGGTCATAGTTGGGCGGCCCACTATTCTTAATGATTCCACAGTAGCCTGCTGTTCCAGTTTTAGAAGTTCTCCCAACCCTCTTCCTTTAAAGGACTGGAAAGCCTGCGCATTAACATTTTCCACTGGTATTTCTATATCGTTACTGTAATCTCCCAGTTTCAAAAACAAGATGACCTTATCTTCAGGACCTTCCGTAAACAACTGAAGTTGTGAATGCTGATCCATGGCACCTCTTGCTGTCAGAAGAGTGGGGCCAGCATTCACCAATTCCCCAGATAAATTCTGTGCCTTGCCTAGAGATTCAGACCACAACTGTTGAAACCACAGAGAAAAATTTTGGAGACGATCACAATAAGGCATAACTACATGTACGTTCCTTCCCTGCTCACTATCAGCAGTATGAAAAAGCGTGCTGATCATGCCAGCTTTGTTGTCCTTTAAGACAGGCGTCCTGCAATGTTCTTTGGAGTTTTCTGCACCTTGGATTATGCTCCTAACATCCAAACCAACCAAAGATGCAAGGAACAGACTTCCGGGTGATAGAACAGAAAAACGACCACCTATTTCAGGCGGAACCTCTAGGCTTTCGATACCTCTTTCTTGGGCTATTTTGCGCAATGCACCCAAGGATGGATCGGTCGTGAAAAGAAAATGTTCGCAAGCCTTATCCGACCCTATTGCCCGAGTAACAAAATCCTCTACTACTGCATATAGAGCCAAAGTTTCCGCAGTAGATCCAGATTTACTTACCACATTAAATAAAGTGTTCTCAACATCTATCCTATCTAACAAGTCACGTACGCTGACTGGATCCAAATTGTCTAGGAAATAGATTTTGGGACAATAATTGCGAGACACTTCATCCAATAGATTCCATGATTTTCCCAACAAAGCCTGACACAAGGCCTGAGTACCAAGTGAAGATCCCCCCATTCCAATAACCACAACTGCTCCAAAACGTTTCCTATAATTTTTAGCCAATACTTCAACACGCTCCACCTCAGCCCAAGTGTTCTCTAGGTCTAAGAAGCCCATGTTTGTTGCGTTGCTATCTTTTGAGACTATTTCATGAACATTGAGAAATTTTTTAGCCAAGTCTCTTTGTAGTCTTTCTTGTTCGACTCCTTTCGGACCCACATTTACAGCCAACATCTCTCCATAATTCAAGACAGTCTTCAATTGATCTCCACCTTCAATCCGTCATACGCAGGTCGCACATTGACTGGCAGTTTTTCTATCAATTCCTTATGCGTAACCTTATGACTGATATGTGTAAGGAAAGTGTTTTCTGCCCCCACCAAAGCCGCTGCTTCAACAGCTTCCTCGACATTGAAATGGGTCGGATGTGGTCTGCCGAACCAAAGAGCATTGAGCACCAAAACGCTGACCCCCTTAAGTGCCGCCAACGCTTCATCTGGCAATGATTTTCCATCAGTTACATATCCGAGATTGCCCACCCGGAAACCATACGAGTATTGGGGTCCGTGTGGAACAACCACAGGTGAAAACTGCTGTCCCAAAATATCAACGGGTACATCAGGTCCAAACGAACACAACTCTATTCGCGGTTTGATTGTCCCCTTTGGCGGCTGATACTCGTCGTTAAAAATGTAGTTGAAGCGAGTTCTAAATTGATTCTCATAGATGTCAGGCACATAAGCTGGAATATCTGGACGATTCCTGGTAGTAAAGGCACGCAAATCATCTATACCGTGACAATGATCAGCGTGGTCGTGAGTGAACCAAACTGCATCTACCGCAGTTGTCTGCGTAGCCAACAACTGCATCCTCAATTCAGGCGGAGAATCTATGAGCAAATTTCCACCTTCAAGTTCCAACAGAGCACCGTGCCTTGTGCGAGTGTCAGCTGGATCAGCCGATAAACATACAGGACAATCACACCCTACTACGGGAACTCCGAATGAAGTTCCCGTCCCGAGAAATGTTAACCTCATTATTGTTAGATGACCTCTACCTGCATGGTGTTGGTAGTTCCTGAGATATCGAAGGGAAAACCAGACGTCACCACTATGGAATCACCTGGAGTGCCCAAGCCCTTCTGAAGGACAACATTTTTTCCAAATTGAGAAAGAGCTTCATAGTTAACTTCCACATCTTCCGCTAACACAGGATACACACCCCAGACCGCAGCAAGCTGTCTACAAGTATAATCGTCGCTACATACAGCAAACAATGGCGCCTTCGGACGATAACTGGAAACCAACCTTGCCGAAAAACCACTGTGAGTGATTACTATTATTGCTGGCACCTCTAGTTGCCTTGCAACCTCTACGGTAGCTGAAGCGACTGCATGTTCTCTCGGTGTCGCCCCACCACGTTTATGAGTTCCCGAAAAAGTTCCATAAATGGGCCCCTGCTCAAGAAAACCGCTGGATTCGACCTCTTTAATGATTGAAACCATAGCTTGTAATGCTTTAATCGGATGCTGCCCAATCGCGGTTTCACCCGAAAGCATTACTGCATCCGAACCATCCAAAATAGCATTCGCCACGTCTGACACTTCTGCTCTAGTGGGCCTTGGGTGATCGATCATCGAGCCCAACATTTGGGTGGCCGTAATAACTGGCCTCGCTACAAAGTTGCCCCAGCGAATTATTCGCTTTTGTGCTCTTGGAACCCTCTCAAAGGGCAATTCCACACCCAGGTCTCCTCTGGCTACCATCAGAGCATCCGTGGTATTAACTATTTCACTCAAGCTCTCAAGGGCCTTTGCTTTCTCGATTTTTGCAACTACCAGAGTTTTGCCAGAAATTTTATCCTTAAGCTTCACTAGGTCTTTCGAACTCAATACGAAGGAGAGCCCTATGTATTCCACACCTCTCTCCAAGGCGAACTGTAAATCCGCCAAATCCTTTTCTGTAAGAGGGGTGGTTTCGACGTTAACGTTGGGTATGTTGACTCCCTTACCTTCTGTTAGCTCTCCTCCTCTTACAACCTTAAACTCAGCCACACCTTTTTTCGATTCAACAAAAGACAATTCCAGCGCGCCGTCATCCAAAAGGATAGGATCTCCAGGTGTCAACCACTCAATCCAATCGAACGATGTTGCTGACATATCTGCAGTTTTTTCAGACAGGTCATCCGCCATGGTTACTCTCTGACCTTCGGCCAACTGTAGTGGCCCTTGAAGCCCATTTACACGTACTTTTGGACCAGCAAGATCGACCAATATACCAAGATTGCAGCCCAATTCCTCTGCAGTACTGCGGAGACAAGCTATTGTTTCAGCATGTGTTTCATGGTCTCCGTGGGACATATTGATACGAGCTATGTCCATGCCACCCTTGATTAGATCATGAATAGCTGACTTTGATGAAGTCGCAGGACCTATTGTACAAACGATTTTTGTTCGGAGCATAGGTGTGTTCACATATTTTGAGTGATACTGCTTTGACCAGATTTCATATTAAAATTGAACTCAGATGATGACTGTAGCAAGGCTAATCACATCTTTGTTACTTGCTTTCTCTACAAAGAACCACCAACGTCTAGTATAATGTCAGTCCAATTAATCGAGAATCAAGAAGATCTTGAACACCTTGTCCAAACTGTGCGTGGGAAAGACCGTCTTGCAATAGATCTTGAGGCTGCAGGCTTTCATCGATATTCAGATAAGGTTTGCTTGCTGCAAATTACATCTGATGACCAGACCTTCCTAGTAGACACTCTCTCTGTGGATCCATCAGATTCACTGCGACCCATTTTCCAAAATCCCGATACTGTTCTTGTACTGCATGGAGGGGTCTTCGATCTCCGTTTGCTTCAACGAGACCTTCACATCTTCCCAGTCCAATTATTTGACACTCAGATCGCCGCTTCTTTAGTTGGAGAACCTTCACTTGGATTGGCCGCTCTTCTCAGTAAGCATCTCAACATAGACTTGTCGAAAAAATACCAGCGAGCGGACTGGGCGAAGAGACCTCTTTCCAAAGAAATGCTGGCCTACGCTGCGGCTGATACACAACACCTAAATGTGTTATGTGACATACTGACTAAACAACTCGACATTTTGCACCGTTCTTCATGGGTCGCTGAAGAATGTTCAGCTCTAAGCAAACTACGTTGGGAACCAGAAACCGAATCCGATCCCGTGTTAAAAATCAAAGGGTCCAAGCACCTTTCGAACAGGGAGCTGGAACGTCTCAGAGGAATCTGTGAATGGAGAGATACAATCGCTAAAAATATCGATCGGGCTCATTTCAGAGTAGCTGGTGATCCAGTTCTCCTAGAAATTGCAAAACTGCAATCAAACCAACTATCTGCGATTGGCAGAATCAAAGGAATGTCCGACAAGATCCTCATTAAATTCGGCAAAACATTGATCAAGAGGCTAGAACGAATTGACAATCTTCCTGCTGAGCAGTGGATGGGTTATCCCACGCAAAAAGGACCCCGACGGCACCGTCTGTCCAATAAAGAGGAAAGAACCCTGGAACAACTAAAAGTGATTCGCAACAAAGTAGCCGACAGACTTAAGATTGCCAGGGGAAGCATAATGTCTAACTCACTACTAAGTCACATCGCTACTATACAGGTGGATCACAGCGCTGATTTGCTGCAGATAGATGGAGTTCGGAACTGGCATATTGAGGCTTTAGGAAATGATATCCTAGATGCTCTAAAGGACTAAGCACCAGCCTCCTCCTGACGTTTACAATCGATACAATACCGGGCGTGTGGTAGAGCGTCGAGACGTTTGAAGCCAACTTCTGTACCACAGGTTTGGCATAACCCAAACTGGTCGGGACGGGTAAACAATCTCCTTAGCGCCTCCTCTAATCGGTAAATATATCTTCCCTCTTTGCTAGCAAAAAGAGCCGCCTTCTCTCGCTCCATGGCTTCAGTTCCCTGATCAGCCATGTGATCAGTATAGGAAACCAACTCCGAATCCATGACTTCACGGTCCAATTTTGTTCTTCTTCCAAAGCGTCCTAAAGCCTTTTTTGCCTTATCCCTCTCAGTCTGTAATCTGTGTTCAAGGTGCTCCAATTGTTTCTTGCTCAACATTTAGAATATCCTTCTTTTGCTATCTTAAGCTCAACGCTTCCTGTAGCCAGTCAGAAGCAAAGTTTTAGATATTGAAAAGTTTTAGATATCGATAGATAATCTTGAACCCTTACCTCTTAGTGACTACAATCTTATAATAATTGATATCACAAACATCATAACAATTTCAAGGGCCATAAAAGCAACTGAGTCTATTTCTATGACAGCTACCATAAATTGCAAACGCTGCGAAAAAGATAATATTAAGCTGGGAAAACCACCCTTTCGTAGTGATTTAGGAGAAAAAATCCAAGGCCAGATATGCTCAGAATGTTGGCAAGAGTGGCTAACTCACCAAACGTTACTCATCAATCACTATGGCTTAGACCCGAGGGACTCAAAATCCAAAGAATTCCTGTATGCACAAATCGAGAGTGTGTTATTGAATAATGAAAAAGGGCAGAATATCGATACTAGTCAGCAAGGTGGCATAGAATGGTAACCTGGACTGACTAAATTAACCCAGCACCTTCAATTACTGATTCCCTCCATCTCTTCTTTGGGGCACTGCTCCGTCAGATTGCCAGTAAAATCCCTCAGCATCTTTAGTCTCGGGCCACAATTGTCTTAAACTATCTCCCTCAAACAATCGGCCGTTCTTCATAACCCATTGTACTGTATTCGAGTTATGAAGATCCTCTAACGGATCTTTATTTAGTATTACCAGATCAGCTAGCTTACCCTCTTCCAATGATCCCAAATCGTTGTCGAGTCCCAGAGCATCGGCTCCAATAATTGTTGCGATTCTAAGAGCTTCATGTTCAGTCATATGATCAGAGGATCCCACAAGCCATAGTTCCCAATGATAGCCTAATCCCTGCAACTGGCCGTGGCTTCCTACACCAGCTCTACCACCTGCCTCTACCACATCATCCACAAAATCGGAAATTTCTTTATGAATGTACTGTGATTCATCAAACCAACCCGGTGCCCTTCGGGCTGCTTTCGAATAAATTTCTTCAAACGGAGTAAAGGTGGCCAGTTTTTTATCTTCCAAAACATTTGTTGTGGTATAAAATAAATTTTCTGCCCAAGGTCCACCGTAAGTGACCACAATAGTTGGGGTTGTTGCCATGTTAGACTGCGCTACTAACTCAACCACATCATTGAACAGTGGAACCCCAGGAAGATTGTGTTCAGTTCCAGGATAGCCGTCCTGGGCCATCGTCAAATTCAGCCGAAGGTCCAGGCTTCCTTCAGTGGTAGGCATCAATCGCAACTCGTGAGCGGCCTGAATGATCCATTGCCTCACCTCACGATTTCCGGCACCGTACATTTTTATTGTCTTGGTATCGAAGTAGTCGGAATAGCGTCTTAGCACATCCCTAGCCTCCTTCAAACTGCTTATCCCTTCCCTTGAGAAAACACCTTGGCCAGTGCTATAAACACGAGGACCTAACATTCTTCCTGCTCTTACCATATCCTCATAAGTAAGCACATCACTGGAACCAGTCTGAGGATCTCGAGCCGTAGTAACGCCGTAGGCTAGATTTGCTGCATAGGACCAAGTTTGAGAGCGATGCACATTAAATGCGCCGCGCAAATGAGCATGAGTATCCACGTAGCCAGGGATAATCGTCTTCCCAGAAACATCCAATCGTTCTGCTTCGTCTGGGATCATTATACTCCCACTGGGACCTATTCCTTCAATCCTATTGTTACGAATCAGGATATCGCCTTGTTCTAGAATCTCGTCCCCCTTCATCGTTATGATACGCGCGCCAGTCAGAGCTACCATCCCAGTTGGAATGTCTCTCTCAAACTCAATTCGGATCCTTGACTCTTCTGGCCTGTACCTGTCCGTATCATCCTCATTCTCGTCCTCATCGACTGTGGCAAGGTTGTCGGCAAATTGTTCGGCCGCATCTAAATTGTAGATGAAATGTGCATTCCCTAGAGCCCAGTGTACCTCTTGCCCAGAAAAACTCCATGCTGGAAATTGCCCGCCTATGTCTGTCAACTGAGAAGCCGGAAACGAAGTTATTTCTGGGTCAGCCACCGAAATGGTTGGAGCACCGCCACCCACACCTCGAGGAACCGCTACCACATAAAGTTGGTTTTCTACTTGAGCTAAAGCTCTTAATCCTTGAGGTGACATGACGATCAAACTAGCAGGGCTGCCTGGTCCAGAACCTCCGTTGTTGGATCCGCGAATCTGTACATGCTCTCTCCTATCACTACCATCCCATCTGATAGAAACCAACCCCGTTCCGCTCTGAGTTGCATAAATGCGATCCGCTTGCTGTGAAAAATGGGGCTTGCGCAGTCCAGAAACCTGAGCAATCAGAGTGGCATCCCCACCTTCACTTGGTATCCAGATGAGATCCGAAGATCCCCTTTGGACATTTTGCGTTAGAGCTTCTTCATAAGTTCTTCTTGGAGCCCGAATGGCCACTATACGATTACCATCAAGTGACCAGACTGGCTCTGTATAGAACGCTGCTTGATCTGTCAATCTCTCAAGGTCTGTACCGTTGGGTTTTACCGAATAGAGATGTCCTCCCTCCTGTTGCGAATAAGTCACGAACACAATTTTTTGACCATCAGGCGACCAAGCCGGCATAGACGTCACCGCATCTGGCTGAGACAAACGTCGAGGAGTACCTCCAGGAGCATTAACTACATAGAGATCGCCCATTACTGTAAACGCTAAATGCTCTCCACTTGGAGATGGAGCAATATCACGAATCTGTTTCGCAACGAAAGTCGGAGAATCCTCAATTGGATAATCAAAATCCACTTCTGGGCCCATGGGTACTTCTGCGTTAACTCTAAATGGAATCTCAATTGGGTCAGAGCCATCAACAGGTACACGCCATAGCTTCCCTTCATAAAAAGTGACTACCTCACGAGAGTCAGGCGTGAAACTCATCCCTGGATAGGTATCACGTGCCGCTCTAGATTCTTGATCATCGCGTTGAACTGGGAAAGCCAACCAACCTTCATCACCACTGTTAAGATCTCTTATCCGCAGGCCAGTTTCCGATATATGTCGGCTTCCGTAGACAAGCCATTGTCCGTCGGGAGATAGCGTAGGCCTAAATGCACCTCCATAACGACCTGATCGACTACTATTCGTCCCAGAATCGCGGTCGTATGTCCACAACTGGTAATCCCTCCCAGGCGAATTATATTGCCAAGTACCCGTTCTTCTTGCATACCAAATATAACGCTCGTCACTTCCGAAGGCCGCACCCATCGTACGAGCATTATCAGGTTCTTCTATGAGCTGCACACCACTACCACCTCTTCGGTGGTACATCCAAAGCTTACCTTGACCGGGACTTTGTTTGGTGGCAACAATATAATCTCCATCGGGAGTCCACTCAGGAGACTGGTAGGCACTATTTTCACCTCTTGTGATGCGCGTGGTATCAGATCCATCAAGTGAAATTGTCCATATACCATCTCCACCACTACGGTCACTTACAAAGACGACGGACTCTCCATCTGGGCTGAATCTGGGCTGACCATCGAAGGCCATTCCTTGAGTTATTGGCTCCGCAACACCACCGGAAAACGGCATCGTGTAAAGATCTCCCAAGAAGTCAAACACAATTGTTTCCCCATCAGGGCTTACATCTAAGGAAATCCAGGACCCTTCGGTGAATGAACCCTTTAAAGTGCGTTGAGGAGTGAGAGGTAATCCCTCTTTCAAGAGTTCATTTTCTTCACTACCCTCTTCATTCTGTTGCGCATCAACTGTTGATGGCGCATTGACTGTTGCAACTAAAAAAAGCAGGATCATTAAAATACCCAAACGGTCAAAGATCCAATTCATTTGGACGTCCTTATTTTAGGTTGTTCTATTATGTATGCATCCACGATTCACAGAAAGGTTCAAGGCATACCTTAGCCTGATCCGTAACTTATAGGCGGCTTAGCAATCTGATCCACCTCAAACTTAAAAATATCTGGTCTAGCGTAATGACCAACCACATCGAAATCAAACTTACCCCTGGAAACTGCATCCATCTCAATTTCCGCGGTCAGGATACCTGTTTTATCATATAACGGACCTTCCAGGCATTCCCCAGCTGGGTCGTAAATAGCACTACCTCCTCTACATAACGTCTCAGGCCAAGATGCGAGGTCCCCTTGAACATCCATTTCACT
>Ga0315316_10002126_pt1 | contig 14170 bp, 12 predicted proteins | sample M160m3416metaG_FD_203702 | JGI IMG/M metagenome (GOLD analysis project Ga0315316, IMG submission 203702) | Ammonia-oxidizing marine archaeal communities from Monterey Bay, California, United States - M1 60m 3416 | ecosystem: Environmental > Aquatic > Marine > Intertidal zone | place: USA...
CTGTTTGAATACCTTCTCTAAAGCTACTTTCACCCATTGTATATGATGACCAAACAACTCCTGCCAATTCTTCAGATAATCCAAATTGTGCAGCATCTACATTAATTCCAGTTGGGTCAAACAAAAAGTGCCAGTTACCTAAGGGTTGGTTTTTAATTCCACTAGCATCCATAATTGGAGTATTCAATAAGGTTTCAGCCTCACTTCCCATAATTGCGGAATTTAATCCAGGTGCAACATCAGCGATAAATGAAATTGGTAAATTAATTTCATGATCTATGCCTTTAACATTTACAGTCACTTCACCAGGAACAAGTAATCCTCTCCAGTTCATATCAACTAGACCAGAATTACCAGATGATGATTCACGAAGAACATGGTTTGTAATAGTCAAGGTAAGAATCACTTTGTAATCAATCGAGGTGTTTAATCCACGACCAGTTAATTTAGTATCATAATCAAGTTGAACATCAGTTACAGCTGCAGAACTACCTGATTGAGATAATTGATAGTTAATTCTGTCTCGTAATTCAGTTACACCAGAATCAGATGATGTAACAGTAAAAGTTTTAGCAAATTTTTGACCTCTAAGCTCATCAGCAAGCATTCCCCCTTCATCATAATTGATAATTACTGTTCTTTGGAATTTTATCTCTACTTCATCAACAGAGTCAGATTGGACCCAAGTTCTAAATTCCATTTGTGCTGCAAAGGCAGGAGCAACAGTTGATGCTATCATAATTACAGTAAGAAATGCTATGAGAATTCCTACACGAGACACGTAGCGATTTTTTTACTCTTAATAATAAATCTAACTTTGATAGACAGTTTTTGCGATCATTTGGAAGAAGTAATATGGAGTCAGTGTTTTCAGGTTTTCGGTATAATAATTTATGATAACAATATTGGCTGGAGGCACAGGTTCGATAAAGATGGTTAGAGGCTTTGCAGCACATGATCAAGAAGTAACTGTAATCAGCAATGTAGGAGATAATTACTGGCTTTATGGCATGTATGTTTGTCCTGACATTGATACAATAATTTATGGATTATCAGGAATTTTAGATGAAGAAAAAGGATGGGGTGTAAAAAAAGACACCAATAATTTTCTAAGACAGATGGAAGTTTTTGGAGAAGAGACATGGTTCAGAGTTGGAGATAGAGATGCTGCAACACATCTTACAAGAACCAATATGTTAAAAAATGGAAAAAATCTTTCAGACATTACACAATGGATGTGTGAAAAATTTGCAGTTGAATCAAAAGTAATTCCAATTACAGACAATAACGTAGAAACTAGGATTACATCTAATGGAGAAGACTTGCATTTACAAGAATTTTGGGTTAAACATAGAGGTAGAGGAACTATTGATGGAATTCAATATGTTGGCGCAGATAAAGCAAGACCTAACCCAGAAGCAATAAGTGCAATTCAAGATGCAGAATTAGTAGTAATCGCACCAGGAAATCCATTAACAAGTATTGGACCAATGATGGGAATTAAAGGAGTAAGAAAAGAATTAACTAAAAATAAAAAGAAAGTAGTAGCTGTTTCACCATTAATTGGAAATAAATCATTTAGTGGTCCTGCAGATAAATATATGGAAGCTGCTGGAATCGAAGTTTCAGTATTTGGTTTAGCACAATTTTATGCAGATGTATGCTCAAAAATGGTCATAGATAGTTCAGATAAATCTCAAACATCAAAAATTCAAGGCTTAGACATACAAGTATTCGATACAAAAATAAAAATGCAAAATAAGGTTGCAGAAGAAGCACTTGCAGGATTCATTTTAAAACAACTGAAGTTCTAATTGAAAGTATCAGTAATAATTCCTGTCAAGACATTTAAAAAATCTAAAACTAGATTGGGTTTATCTGAAGAAAAAACAAAAAAATTATGTAGATTATTTTTAGAAGAAATAATAGAAACAGTTTCAAAAGTAGAATTAATTGATAAAATAATTATTGTTACAAATGAGGAACAGATATCAGATATGATTAAAAAATATCATTGTGAAAAAATTCAAGACAAATATGAGATTAGTGTCAATAATGCAGTGAAGTTGACAGAGAAATATCTTTTAAAAAATAACTTCACACATTCAATTATTCTGCCATCAGACATTCCATTTTTTTATTCTGAAGATTTAGAAAAATTATTGAGTTTTTCTTCAGAAAAATCAGTATTAATAGTACCTTCAAGACATTTTGATGGTACAAATGCGCTAATCAGAACGCCAATTAATTCGATGGAACCAAGATATGATGAAGGAAGTTATAATTTTCAGATAGAATCAGCAAAAAATTATAATATAAAAATTTCAATTGCATTAATTCATAGGTTAATGTTAGACATTGACAATATTGAAGATTTAGAATTTGTTTTAAAACAGAATATTAAACCTAAATTTTGTACAGAAATAAAGATGATTATTGGAGAGTAGATTAATCCATAATTTTAGATGCGGTTATTGATTTTTTATAATTCAAGACTAGTATTACAATAGAGATAATGCCTGAGGTGATTAGAATTATTTCAAACGTACCAATCATGGAATGAGCAGATGCATTTTGTACAGAAATTCCATTAATTTCAGATATTAAAAACAAGTATGAGTAAATGAAATAATTTGTTGCCCAGTGTAAGATTATCGCTGCAGCTAATCCATATCTAAAATAAACCCAGCCAATGATTATTCCACCAATTGATGCTTGAAGAATTTTTCCAGTAGTCCAAGCTTCACCAGAAATAACATGGGCCACGCCAAAAAAGATTCCAACAATAATAATTATCATAACAGCCTTTTTGGTATCATCTATGTGTAAAGTTGAATATGGGGTCCATAATGATTTAATAAAAAATTTTATGGATGATTTGTGTGAATAAATTAAAAATAATGGAATTCCAATTAAGATTAAACGAAATCCAATTTCTTCCGTAATTGGGGCTAACGATATTTGTAAAAATAATATAAGATCATTTTTAGTGTCAGGTGGTTCAGTTATAATTCCAAAACTTTCTTGAATGATTGTTATTACTGCAGAAATTAAAACAAGTATTGAAAACCACTTGATTATATTAAGCATATAATTATCAGAAAATGAAATTTTTTCATTGGATAAAATATTTGCAATTATTTTTATGAAATTTTTCTTAGGACCTAAAAATGAGATAACAAATAATATTATAAAAATAGACCAAAAGATTACAAATACATCACCTATTTCATATTCTATTGGAAGTTGAATATTTACACCGGCGATGAAAATATCAAATTTTTCTAAAGGGAAACTATAATCTATATCATCTCCAATATCGGAATTGAAAATTGCATATGCACCTAATGGAAATGAGACAATCATTAGAGCAAAAATTACAGATGTTAGAGCAGAGAAAGGTATTCCAAACCCATGCAAAATATTTTCTAAATAGGACACGACTATTCTAATGAAGTTCTATTTTTTCTTCAGAAAATCCTAATTTTACAAGTGCATCTTTTATTGTATCACGATGATCACCTTGTAAGAAAATATATCCTTCTTTGGCAGTTCCACCGCATGCATATTTTCCTTTTAGTTCTTTTGCCACACTTTCCAAATTGTTAATTTTAGGATCTAACCCTTCAATCATTGTACCTTTTTTCTTAAATCTTCTAGTCTCTAAACGAATAATTATTTGAGAACTATCTTTGTCTAAATCACCACAAGCGCATAAATCATCAGGAAGACCACAAGTATTACAAATTACCGCCATTAGTTCGATAAGCTTTGATTTATCATATTATTAAGCCTTAGTAGAAAGAAATACAATTTTTTAGGTTGTATGACAAGTAAAAACATGTCAGAAGATGTTACAAAAAAAGCAGCAGAAATGCTGTTAAGTGGTGCAACATTACTTAGTGAACCGTGCCCATATTGTAAAGGAGTCAGAGTAATGAAAAATGGAGATGCATTATGCATAAGTTGTGGAAAAGCGCCAGATAAGGAGCTTGAAAAAGAGTATCAAGAAATAGAGTCACCTGTAAAAAAATTGGAAGCAAAATTACAGAGTTTGACTGACGAATTATCAAATGAGAAAGATTCGAATAGACAGCAAAATATACTAAAATCGATCAATTTACTAATTGATACAATTTCTAAGTTTAAAAAGTAGTCAAAAACTTTTTATTCGTAATTTTATGGTTTGAGACATGGCAGATAAGAAAACCAGTGCAGCACTTCCGGCATCAGGTGCAGGTCTTTTAAGATTTTTTGAGGATGAGACAAAAGGTGTTAAAGTTGATCCAAGAATTGTGGTTTCTATTCCAATTAGTTTAATCGTAGCCTCATGGTTACTAGATATTTTATTGATTCCTTGATTACAAATGCCTGAAAAAGATGACGTTAGTAAGATACATGACAAATATACATTATCTCTGATAAATCCATCATCACATTATATTTCACTAGCAGCATCAATTGTAATTGCAGGATTAATTGGCGCATTTACTGCTGCAACATATTTAGGATCAACCGAATTGTTATTTCCAACAATAGCAGTAATAGCAGCATTAGTTGGAACACAATTTTTAGATATTTTATTTTCAAAACATAAGGAATATTCAAAATCACTACATGTTTCATTGTTTGGAAATGGATTATTTTTTGTTAGTACACTAATAGGGTTTGGTGCAATGGGATTATTCGAAAAAGATGGATTGGATTTGTTTTATGTTACCATGGGAATGATTGTATTTGCGAGTTTTAGAATAGGAATATTTACAACAATTCTAGGAGCAAGTCTAAAAAAAGCATGGGCAGTTGCATTTATTCAACCAGTAGCAATGTATTTGGTTTTAATTCCACCAGAAATGTGGATTAGTTCACTTACAAATCCATTGGTATTATTTTTTGGAGCAATATTTTTAGGATTAGCAACTGCATGGTCTTATCTCACAGATAAAGCAGGAAGACCTGGATTGAAAAGCACTCATGAACTAATTCAAGCTTATGTCACATCAATGTCTAGAAAAGACCCAGATCCGTTAGAAAAAATTATTGAACAAAGTGCAACAGAATCAACTGTATCTACATCACAATTAAGATTTGAATCATCAAATAAAGAAGAAGATTTCAGAATAGTATTGCCAGATATTCATCCAGGTCCATTTCATCCTATAGGTGGAAGTAACATTACAGACCTGATTTACAAAAAAATGGATTCAACAGCGATGGTCATGCACAGTATTTCAAACCATGATCTCAACTTACCTACACAAAAAGAGGTTCAAAATTATCTAAACAGTTTACAAGAAAGTAAAGTTCAACAGGGAGGTGCAGTATGTACAGAACCAGTTGCAGTCACAATAAACAAGGCTAGAGCTGGAGGATTACTATTTGATAGAACCGCATTGTTATTTTTGTCACTATCACCGCATGGAATGGAAGATTTACCACCAAATGTTAGAAGCGAAATTGAACAATTTGCAGAAAATAGAAATTTTGAGCAAGTTCTGATAGTAGATACTCACAATGCAATGGGAAAAGAAATTTCAAAAGAAGATTCCGAAGATTTGCTTTTGGCTGCAAAATCCACACTTGACACATTAAAGACCAAACAAAGTCACCCATTCAAATTTGGTTTTGCAAATTCAGAGGATATGGAATTAACTGAGAATGATATTGCAGGAGGAGGAATTGCTGTGTTATGTCTAGAGATAAATGATAAAAAATACTTTTTGGGATGGGCAGACGCCAACAACATGGAAAATGGCGTAAGAGAAACAATTGTCAAACACTTTGCAGATAATGGATCAGAGTTAATTGAAATTTGTACATCAGATACACACTATACAGCAAGCGGTGCAAGAAATAGAAATGGATATCATCAATTGGGAGTATTATCAAAACCACCTGAATTATCAAACTGGTATTTTGATTTGGCGCAAAAAGCTGAGTCACGAATTAAGGAAGGATCATTTGAAGTATTAGAACATCAAACAAATGTCAAGGTCATGGGACCAACAATATTTTCAGATTATTCAAAGATCATGGATAAGACAATGAATATTACAAAATATTGTCTAATAGCAGATGCAGGATTATTTTTGGCTGCTATTTTTCTATAGACGCAAGAGAATCTAAATTTCCTACAAATTCATCTAGAAACGATGATAGTTTCATTATAGGTACAATTGGCACATTCTCAATAAATTGAATTTCTTCTTGATGAAGTGTGACAATGGCAGGAAGTGCAGACATATTTTTATCAGCTACATATCTTTTTACACGTTCAACCTGTTTTTTTACAATCTCATCTAATGCAGATTTGCTCATAGTTTTCCAATGTTTGCAATCTATCAATAACGCAATGTCCATTTTTGTTCCAACGACATCAATTTCCATTCTTGGTTTTGTTAAGATGAGATTTTTTGTTACATCAAAATCCTTTTTTTCAAGAATCAATCCAGTGATAGATTCAAAATCCTGCCAAGTAAGATATTCAGATACAGATTCTACATCTGCACCAAGTTTGATTGCAAATAATGCTGTTTGAAGTCTATCATTAGGGACATCAAAATCGACTAGATCGTCATTCCAGGTACCAATGCCATTTTGGACTAGCATGTACAATAATTCTTTTGCACTAATTTCATCTAATTCTGTAATAATAGAAAAATCGGTAATACTTACTCCGCCTTCAAGTATGCCATTAATTCCCTTTACAACCAATTTTGGATTCATTTATGATTCAAATCAATTACAATTGTATTAAAATGCTAAAATTTATCCAAGGCGAAGCATTAGTTGAAACAGTTGAAAGTTTTCCAGATAATTCTCATTATTTGTTTAATATCTATAATTCCACCAGCATTTGCTCAAAAAGGCACGTATGTTGATGAAATAAAATTCATACAATATCTTGATGAAAACACAGCCTTAGAAGAAGTAAAAAATGGAAATCTCGATATGTATTATTATAGAATTTCTTCAGATAGATTAGAAGATTCGGAGTCTAGAGATAAATTGAAGGTGTATGAATCAACTGGTGGATATTATAGTATTTTATTAAATCCAACAGATGAGGGTCCGTTCAATCCATTTTCAATTCAAGAGATAAGATATGCCATAAATTTCCTGGTAGATAGAGATTTGATTGTAAATGAATTACTAGGTGGATACGGAACACCGATGTTTTCAAATTATGGGAGTTTTTCTGCAGAATATTTGAGAGTCTTGGATGTAATTGAAACTTTTCAGTTTAGATACAACCCATCATTTGCAGAGAAAGTAATTACAGATGAATTGATAGTACGCGGAGCAGAAAAAATTGAGGGATTATGGAATTATGAAAGTGAGCCAATAGAAATTACATTTTTTATTAGAAGTGATGATCCGGTTAGGAAAGCAATAGGAGAGATTCTATCATCAGAATTAGAAGAAATTGGATTTAAGGTGAATAAAGAATTTGGAGATTTGAATAAAGCATATGTCATGGTTTATGGTTCAAATCCAGCTGAACAGAAATGGAGTTTATACACTGAAGGATGGGGTAGTTCAGGATTTACAAGATATGATTCAGTAACGCTTGCTCAGATGTACTCTCCATGGTTTTCAAGTATGCCTGGAAACAATAATCCATCAAACTGGAATTATGAGAATGAAAAATTAGATGAATTGACTCAAAGGATTTACTCTGGAGAATTTAATGATAAAGATGAAAGAACTAGCATAATCAAAGAGGCAATGAAAGAAGGAGTGAAAGAGTCGGTTCGAATATTTCTTGCAAGTAAAATTGATCAATATGTTGTAAATCAAAATGTAGATGGGATAATCAATGCATTAGGAGCAGGGGTTCCAAGTAGATTTACACCAATTAATGTTAGAAGTGATTCAGGAACATTAGATGTGGGTGTTAAACAAATTTATCAAGCAGCATGGAATCCTATCGGAGGATTAGGAGATACATACAGCAATCAAATTTGGCTTTCAGTTACAGACCCAATTTTAACAGGACACCCATTTTCAGGAGAGATGATTCCAATTAGAAGTTCATGGGAAGTAAAAACAAATGGAATTAACTCATCAATACAAGTTCCAAATGATGCAATAAAATGGAATCCTAATTTAAAAAAATGGGATAAAGTAGGAGATGAAATTTCTGCAAAAAGTAAGATTACATATGATTTGAAATTTAATCAATGGCATCATGGCCCAAAAATGAACATGAATGACATAATTTATTCAGTATACTTCCTATCTGAATGGGGTTCAGAAAAAACAGAAGAGGATAGAACATATGATGCCGATTTTTCTCCACAAGCATCTCAGATTTTGAACACATTGAAGGGAATTCGCGTAATTGATGAAAATACAATTGAGGTGTATACAGATTTTTGGCATTTTGATTCAGGAGAAATTGCATCATGGGGAAGCGTTTGGAGTAGTATGCCTTGGGAAATTATGGCATCAATGGAACAAATCGTAGTAGATGGAAAAAGTTCATTTTCACGTACAGAATCAATTACAAAAAATATCAATTGGCTTTCATTGATAATTCCAAATGATGCCAATCAGGTAAAGACACAATTGAATACTTTTGAAAAAAATGAACACATACCAAATGCAATAGTACAGTTTAATTCACAAAATGGTTTTCAAAATATCAGATATAATTCAAGTCAAGAATGGATTGATAAAAATAATCATGCAGTAATTAGTAATGGTCCATTTTATCTAGATAGATATTCACCAGATTCAAGAACAATAGTTATCAAATCATTTGATTATGGGGATTATGTTTTTGGACAAGGAAAATGGAAGGAGTTTGAAGAGATAAAATTTCCATTAATTAATTCAGTTGAGTTTGTACAGCCATATGTTTTAGGCTCAAATGAAGAGATTCTTGTTTCAACAGAAAATTCATCAGAGATTCATTACTTTATCGTAAATTCAGAAGGTAAAATTATTCTAAATGGAATTAAACAAATTGTAAATGATGAAGTAATTATAAATTTAGATGGAAATTCAGAGATAAAAGAAGGAGTTCATAATATCAAGATTTTTTCAGCATCAGAAAATGTTTTGAAACCATATGAATATTCAAAAAGTTTCATAATAATTTCAAGTGATAAAGAAATTCCAAAGACGGAAGTAATTAATGAGATAAAACAATCAGAAGTGAATTATTGGTATGTGTTAATGATTATCCCTATTTTCAGCATTATTGCAGTTTTAATAATTAGGAAATCAAGACTTTCTGCCAATAACAAATAGTGTTCCAAATTCACGTTTCCATTTTGATTTGTTTTTTGAATCCGTAACATGTTTTGAGCGGGTCGTAAATCCAATTTCTTTGAACATTTTCTTCCATTCTTTTTCAGAACGTAAATCCATTGGGATATCCATGTCTTTTACCCATCTAGTAGTCAAAGTATTATCACTATAGAAATCAGTTCCACAGTAGAATATGCCACCCTTTTTGAGCAGTTTGAATACTTTTTCTAATGCAGGCTCCATTGGTACAGAATAATATAATGATTCCATTGAAAAAATTACATCAAATTTTTCTTTTGTATTCCACGATTCAAGTTCAGTAACAAAATAACTTTCTTTTTCAGATGAGATTTTAGATTGTGCATTTTTAATCATCATTTTACTTTTATCAATTCCAATTGCTTTGATACAAGAAGATTTTTCAGACATTTTTCGTACCACCCAGCCGTTACCACAACCAATATCAAGAAATTTAAAATTTTTTTTCAAAGATAGTTTATCTAAAAATTGATTTACCGTGGCACCATGCCCTTTTTCCATTTCTTCTGAGCGGCCAGTATTTGACCATTTATCAAATAATTTTGAAGTTTTATCCATTCGAATAAGTGATTTTCACTTAATTATATTCATAGCCATACTCACGTATGATCTCAGTTACCTGATCTTCAGATGTTACTTTTTGATAATCATGCAAGAGATTTTCATTCAATTCCAAAAACGTATGACCCCAATTAAATTTCTCAAGTAATTTTTGCGATAAATCTTCATCACCTAAAATGAAAGCAGCTCCTGCTATTGCCTCAACAGTAGTTAATTTGTTAATTTTTGAATAGTTTACTGGGTTTCCAGCCAGAAGAGGCGGTAATTTTCTAGATACACCAACAAAGTCTTTTTGAAAAACCTCTTCTGCCAAAACCCATGAACAGTCAATTCCCGTTATAGATGTGAAAAGCGATTTTTCTTTATTAAGTAATGTTTTTTTTGAATATGGATGTAAAAGAACTGTTTTTGATTGAGATTTTGTGATTTTTCTTGCCAGACCAAATTTGATTAATTTAGCAGCTGTGCATTTTTTTGGATCGTCTTGATAGAACATTAAGAGATTGATTTTCATATTATGAGAATTTTAGTGAAGGTTTTGTGTTTTACTCTAATGCTACGTATGATACTTTGTAATAGAATCTAGATGGTTGTTCATCTTTAAGGATTTCTACATTCCAGTTATCAATATCAATTTTTGAGGTTGAGTTTTCAGGTACGATTGAAAACTTTTCTAATCGCACATCATCTCCGCTATATCTAATTTTATAATTAACATCATCAATTGTGACAATTGAGTAAATTGCACCTGGTTTTCTAGTTGATTCAGTTACTAAACAATCAGAACTTTGTCCAATTACACATTGGCCGCTAGAGGTAGTGATTCTAAGATTTACATCTGATTCCTCACCTCTAGCAGAAGTAAATAGTGAACCTTGGATTACACGTGGTGCAAGAATTGAATCATCTGAAGATTTTTCAGTTAAAATGATTGGAATTTTATCATCAGCAATTCTATTGAATTTTTCAATAATTTTTTTCGAGACAGTTGGCATGGTTTCAGGTACAGGGGTGCCTATTACTTCAGATTCATCAACTACAAAAAACTGTTTTTTAAATTCGCCAAAATGAGTATCTGCAGTTATCGTGTACAAACCTAATGCAGTATCTTTAGGAAGTTTATAATTCCAGAAAAATTCCGCACCATTAACACCTTCAGTTACTCTCAATTTTCTAGCATCATTTCCCATACCACAATCCATAGACATGCAATTCATATTACTTTCATCAGAATGTTTTACACTGACAGGAACATTGTCAAAATAATAGATATTTTGAATTTTTCCAGAGATTTTTACAGTTTCACCTGGTAAAAATTCATCCTTTTCAAGTTTTATAATGGCATTAGGCTTTAGTCCACCTTTTAGAGAATTATCTTCAATAGTAACTAATTGTTCAACATTATGTCCAAAATAATTCGCTCTAACTAAATAGACTCCATCATTAAAAACACCAGGACGTAACTCAAATACACCGACAAAATTTCCTTCTTCATCGGGATATGCTTTGAAATTCATATTAGTTAGTAATAATTTTTGATTTGATAAGATTATTTTTCCATCATAGCTACCTTCACCACTTCTATCAGATCTTTTTGTACCAACACATGCACCAGCTGAACTAGCCTCACAAACATCATTTCGAATTACATTTCCATCTTCATCTCGGTAGTAGGAACCACCCTCACCGCTTCCACCTCCACCCGTAAAATTTTCATCTTCATTAGGCGTAGTTTTGACTGAAGAATGTCCACTAACAGTCATTGATTTTGGATATGGAATTGATACCTCAACATAGTTCATGATTGATTCTGCATAATTTGTGGAGTAAGAATGGCCTTGTTGTGTTTGACCACTTGTTTTAGTGGAAGATTGATCTAACGAGGTAGGATTTTTTGGAAGTACTTTCCCAGTTACAACAAGCTTTTGACCAACAGTGTAAAAATTTTCATTAGAGCAATCAATGGATTCCATAGATGGAGCGATTTCACCTTTTCCAATACTTTTCAAATCTTTAATAATTTCATCTACATGTAGTCTATCACTAGCACATAGTTTGAGTGTGAGAGGTTCCAAAGTTTCGGTTTGTGGAATAATTTTTGATTGAGCAGATATTATTTCAAATTTGAGTGATTCTGTTATATTAGATTGTGGATGAGACACAGTTGCAGTGTACATGCCATAATCAAATTGAATTGGATGTAATACAAGATTCATTTGATATACACCTAAGGAATCAGGGTTTGCTCTTACAGTGAATTTTGCATTTGGTGAATTAGCTTCATAATTAGAACCAATTTGTTCCTTTGAACGACGATCTTCAGACATTAATACATTACCGTCGGGATCAGTAAATGACAATTCTACGGACTGTAACATTTGGTTGCCTTTTGGATCATAATCCAAAATTTTTCCAGTAAAAGTCAATGCAGTTCCTAATACATATTCAGATTTTTCAGTCTTTAATCCAAGTGGCGTTCTAACATCCACAAAAGATTCAGGATCATCAGTTACATTGAAAAACACCGATGCATCTCCAAAATATTCTGAAACTTCTATCTTATAATCACCATACAAATAACTGAAATCAACACCATCACTATAATTTTCGGTTACTTGAAATTCAAATTCAAATGTTCCATCACCGTTTAGGCGAATACTTTCAGATAAAGTAAATGGATCAGGTCTAACATATTGACCTTTAATATCATCAGGATTACTAGATAAGACACCAGTTTGAGTAACTTTCAAATTTAAAGTTTCAACAAAAACATCATTACTTCTACCAGTAACTTTGATAATATCCCCTACAGAATATACTTGTTTTTCAACAGATAGTGAAATGGGTACATCTTCTTTGATATCTTCGACTAAGTTGAAACTTGTACTTGCCAAAAGCATATTTTTAGAGTTTTGTTGTACAGGATCTAGGGATTTGTAAACTGCTTCTACTTCATAAACACCATAAACAGTATTTACAGTACTCATCATTAATTGTGTAGAAAATGGGAAAATTTGTCCACCGCCAGCTTGATGAACTATTGAAAATTCAGAGTTTGGAAATATTGTTCCTTCAAAAGATAATTTTCCATTAGGGTCTGTTACTATGTAATTTAATCCAGCATATGTTATAGAAGAATTAGTTTCAGCCGACAATAATACAGTTTCACCAGGTATGTAAGATTCCTTATCTGTAAAAATTTCTAAAGTTTCAGTTTCAAGTTCAGAGGAAGTTTGCGAAGAAATAGAATTTATTGCGAAAACAAGATTTTCAACATATTCACCATATGTAATTGTAACATCATAATCCCCCTCATTGAACCCCAAAACTTTTTGTAAATTTAATGTAGTAGAGAAATTTAAATCTCTATCAGGAAAAAATGCTAAATTTTTGAAATAATTTGGACCTTTAATACTGATCTTTATTATTTCAGGGGAAGAAAATTTAGTAAAAAGTTGTTCAGATATACTTCCAGATATAATAGCTTGATCACCAAAGCCATAATCTAATTTATCAATATCAGCATTAAAAGAAAAGATACTTTCTTGAGTTTCAATTATAATTCCATTTGATGATTTTGGACTCATTCGTTTTAATTCCCAGTCAGAAATTGAATTTGTATCTAGCCCATCAGTACTTCTTTGCCATGAATTACCATTATCTTCTAAATCTTTGATTAGAGGGGTTTCATCAATTAGATTTCCAGTTGAATCACGAAGTATAATAATTTCACCAAAATCTTTAAACCAAAAATTCACATGTGTGAAAGCTACAAAAGATTTTGGTTCAATAATCGTACCAATAGGAATTTCATATGTCTTCCAAGTAGCAGATGGAACTAATGACCATCCACCAATATCAATTTCTTCTGTAGTAGGATTGTATAATTCTACAAATTCAGATTTGTCTGAACCAGCAGAATTAGTTTCAACTTCATTGATTACAATTTGTGAATCAAATGAGCTTTGTGAAATTGCAGGAGTTATAGTACCACCTAACAATAAAATCGCCATTAGGCCAAATAATAGAGGATTTTTCAAATGCATTTACTACTCATATTCCTATTTTTAACAATAATAAAATCAAATTGAGAAAAAGTTGATCCCTTTGTCAAAGTCTTATATGTTTTTGAATACATCAGCATAGATTAGGCGTAAATCGGTATAAACTACTCGTAGAAATCATACATTTCCAAGTTTTTTTCTGTCACATATTGGACATTTTTGATTCTCTATTTTCGACCCGCATTTTACACATATACCCTCCCCTACTTCATTCTCAATCATTTTTTTGCGACGTCCAACAAAAATTC
>Ga0315316_10002130_pt1 | contig 14161 bp, 18 predicted proteins | sample M160m3416metaG_FD_203702 | JGI IMG/M metagenome (GOLD analysis project Ga0315316, IMG submission 203702) | Ammonia-oxidizing marine archaeal communities from Monterey Bay, California, United States - M1 60m 3416 | ecosystem: Environmental > Aquatic > Marine > Intertidal zone | place: USA...
TTTTTATAATAGATTTAGGGATAAACCATTCGTTAATAAACTGATACCTATAAGTAAGCTTTATGAATCTTATGAAGATTTTTACAGTAAAATTAAATTTGTTATAGATTTTGATATTCCTGATGGTTTTGATTTTTATAATAAAACTGCAACTAACGTATTCTACTTAATAGAGCAACATGGTATAGGGGTTTATTACGAACCTTTCGTAGAGACGTTCTCTCCTAGGGATCCACTATATAATATAGTCGACAATAAAGTACTAACATCATATAATTTATACAATGCTACATCTAGACCCACTAATTCTTATAATAGTATTAATTTCGCTGCTATTCCTCACACGGAGAGGCATCGAAGCACCTTCAGACCGCAAAATGACTACTTTGTGGAGTTTGATTTTGACGGGTATCACTTGCGTTTACTTTCTGAGCAGATTGATTATAAACTTACCTCTGAATCAGCTCATAAACAATTAGCAAAACTCTACTTCGGTAAAGATGAAATAACCGACGAAGAATATACTGAAGCAAAGCAAATTAATTTTCAGGCAATATATGGGAAGATACCTGAAGAGCATAAAAATTTAAAAATATTTAAGGAAATACAAGAGTATATTGACGCCATGTGGTCTTCATTCACTGAGACAGGGTATGTATGGAATACACAGTCAGGAAAACATTTTACAAAGGAGTTAAAAGACATGCATCCAGCTAAGTTAATGAATTATATGATGCAATCGTTGGAAACTTCAAATAATATTCTTATATTAAAAGAAGTACTAAAGTATTTACAAAAGAAAAGAACAAAAGTTGCACTTTATACTTACGATGCAATACTTTTTGACTTTTCTAAAGAAGATGGAAAAGAAACTTTACAGGAAATCCAGCAGATATTAGAAAATAATAAAAAGCACCCAGTTAAGTTTAAATTTAGTAAAGACTTAGTGTTATAAGAATAGTTAAATATTTATAAGAAATGCAAACAGTTACAGATTTTTCGTTGAATTATGATCTCGACGAAGTTTATTTAAACGATGATATGAGCAATAAACTGTTTTGTACATTTTCAACAGAGGAATCTTTAGACGATGTACTTACTTCTATAAAAGAAAAATACCGCATTGTATACAATAAAATATTCGTACTTTATTCAAAAAGTCAAAACGAATACATTTGTACCTACAATGTCGACTTTGGGAATGTGTCTACGTTTCTAGAAAATACAATTCTAGTACATAGAAAAAAAGAAACTAATACATTATATACTATCAATGCTTTGAATACATTGATAAAAGAATTAAATAATGGTCAATTAGATTCTTCCTATAAAGTAAACTGGGCAGATTACAGAAACTGTATTCTACTTACGAAAGGCCCAGAATTAAAAAGAATTAACACCAAACTTTTTAACATAATAGAGTTGGATCGTTAATATTTTTTTCGTATATTAATAATAAGTTATATTTAAAAATAAATGTTATATGGATTTAAATGCTATCAAGGCTAAGCTAGATGCCTTAAACAACAACGGACAGGATAGAGAAAAGACAGATTATTCTAAAATATTTTGGAAACCTGAGCAAGGTAAACAAGTTCTTAGAATAGTTCCTTCTGCTTTCGATCCTACATTTCCTTTCAAGGAATTAAAATTTCACTACGGTATAGGAAAGTATCCTATGATTGCCTTATCTAATTTCGGTAAGCAAGATCCTATTGAAGAGTTTGTAAAAGAGTTACGTAAAACTAATGACAAAGATAATTGGTCTTTATCTGGAAAAATCAACCCAAAGACAAGAGTATTTGCTCCTGTAGTAGTTAGAGGTGAAGAAGATAAAGGAGTTAGATTATGGGGATTTGGAGTAACTATTTACAAAGCTTTATTAGCTCTTGCAGAAGATGAAGATGTAGGGGATTTTACTGATGTATTAAATGGATGGGACTTAATTGTAGAACAGCAACCAGGAAACCCTTACCCTACTACAACAGTGAGAATTAAGCCAAAACAAACACCATTATCTGATAATAATGATTTAGTAGAAAGTTGGTTGAAAGAACAACCTAACCCTGTAGAATCATTTACTCAGTATGATTATGATTTCGTTAAGAAGCAACTTCAAAATTACCTTAACCCAGGTTCAGCAGAAGAAGATCAACCTGCTGCTTTACCAGGAGGTACAGATAATACTACGCCAGCAGCTAAAACTGATTTTACTTTAGAAACTGCTACTAGTGGTAAAAAAGATACTGTGAGTAAATTTGATGACTTATTTAACGAATAAAAATGGCAAAAAAGAAAGAAGTACAACAAAGAGCGACCGCTGCAGTTCGTAAGTCGTTTAATCTAGGTAATTTTAAAAAGAAGAAAGGTTTTTCTAACGCTTCAGTTAAATTTAAACCACAAGGATGGATTCCTTTATCTCAAGCTTTCCAGGATATTACTTCTTTACCAGGTATTCCAACCGGTCATATTACTTTACTAAGAGGTCATAGTGATACAGGTAAAACTACGGCTTTAATAGAAGCAGCGGTTAATGCTCAAAAAATGGGCATTCTCCCTGTCTTCATAGTAACAGAGATGAAATGGTCTTGGGAACATGCTAAAGAGATGGGATTACAGTTCGATGAAGTAACAGATAAAGACGGAAATGTTGTTGATTATGAAGGATTTTTCCTTTATGCGGATAGAGGTCAATTAAATACTATAGAAGATGTAGCAGTGTATATTGCTGATCTTATGGACGAACAAGCGAAAGGTAATTTACCTTACGATATGTGTTTCTTCTGGGATAGTATTGGATCAGTACCGTGTGATTTATCAGTTCGTTCTAATAAGAACAACAACGAATGGAATGCTGGTGCAATGTCTACTCAATTTGGTAATAATCTTAATCAGAAAATATTACTTTCAAGAAAAGAGAATTCAGCTTATACAAATACTTTAGTAGCAATTAATAAAGTATGGACTATGAAACCAGAGTCTCCAATGGGAATGCCTAAATTACAGAATAAAGGAGGTATGTCTATGTGGTATGATGCTACATTAGTAATTACTTTCGGTAATATTACTAACCCAGGAACATCTAAGATTAAAGCTATCAAAAATGGTTTACAAGTAGAGTTTGCAAAGAGAACAAACGTACAGGTTGAAAAGAACCATATTGGAGGAGTTCAATCACGAGGTAGAGTAGTAATGACTTCACATGGATTTATACCTGATGATAAGAGAGCGATTGATAAGTATAAAGATGCTCATAAAGATCACTGGTTAAAACTTGTTGGTTCAGTAGACTTCGATCTAATAGAAGAAGGAGATTTAGAGGAAACACCTATAACTCCTAATTTGTTAGATTAATGGCTTACGAAAATATTTTAAAGAACTTAAGAGAAACCCCACCGAGAAAGTTAAACGACCATATTCTTGTTATAGATGCAATGAATATGTTAATACGAAGTTTTTCCCTTCTCAAAGCGATGAACCCATCAGGCGCCCATATTGGGGGCTTGGTAGGGTTTCTTCGTTCTTTAGGGTATGTAACTAGAATATTTGATCCAACAAGAGTAGTTGTAGTATGGGACGGTAAAGGAGGTTCCGGAAATCGGAAAAATATTGATCCTAACTATAAAGCTCAAAGAGCAACTGCTAGAATAACTCATTGGGGTCTGTATGATACAAGAGAAGAAGAACAAGAATCGTTAGTTAATCAGTTATTAAGAGTTCAAGACTACTTAGACTGTCTTCCAATGCAGCAAATAATGATGGAAAAGTTAGAAGCTGATGATATTATAGCTTATATGGCAAAAGAAGCAGGTAACTCTGGTAAAAAAGTTACCATAGTTTCATCAGATAAAGACTTTCTTCAATTAGTAAATCACAATATAGAAGTTTATGCTCCGGTAAAAAAGACTACATTTACAAAAGATAATATAGTAGATGAAATAAAAGTATTACCTGAAAATTATAATATAGTAAAAGCATTATTAGGAGATAATTCTGATAATTTACCAGGCATCAAAGGTTTGGGTATAAAAACTATATTATCTGAATGGAAAAGTTTTACATGGGATTCATTAGCATCTCTTCAAAACGTATGGGATCACTGCGAAACACAACTAGAGGTTAATAAAAAACCAAAAAAAATATTCGCTAAAATTCTACACGAATGGGATAGAGTAGAAAAAAACTACGAATTAATGAATTTACATAATTCTGTGTTGGATCTTAAAGAAAAAGATCATATATTAGATATAATAAAAAGTGAAATACCTGACTTACAGACAGGAGCTTTTTTACACCTTTTAGATCAAGATAAGATTGAAGGTATAACAAAGAATACTGAAGGTTGGTTAGAAAATTTCAGGGGTTTAACAGTTTTTAAAAAATAGGTTATAATGACATTAAAGTCACTTCAAGCATACGGCAAAGGATTCCAATTAAAAGTCCTTGGATCGTTACTAACAGACAAACAGTTTTTACTCAACGTTAGAGATGTATTACACGAGTATTATTTTGATGCAGATTCTCATAAATGGATAATCAGCCAGATAGTAGGTTATTTTGATAAATACCATACTACGATAACTATGGATGTTCTAAGAGTAGAATTACAGAAGTTAGAGAACGAAGTATTACAGGTAGCTTTAAAAGAAGAATTAAGAAATTCTTATCAAGCATCTCAAGATGATTTAGAATACGTTCAAGAAGAATTTGCTACGTTTTGTAAGAATCAAGAAATGAAACAAGCTATTCTTAGCTCAGCTGATTTGCTGAAAGAAGGAGATTTTGATGGTATTAGAAATATGGTTGAAAAAGCCATGAAAGCTGGAATGGATAAAAATATTGGACATGAATATAATAAAGATGTTGAAAGCAGGTATAGAGTGGATTATAGGCCTACTATTCCTTCTCCTTGGCCTATCCTTAATGATGGTTTACAAGGTGGGTTTGGTCCTGGCGATCTTGGGATTATTTTTGGTAGTCCCGGTGGTGGTAAGTCTTGGACTATGGTTGCAATTGCTGCTAATGCTGTTAAATTGGGTTATAAAGTTAACTACTACACTCTTGAACTCGGAGAAGACTATGTCGGTAAGAGATTCGATTGTTACTTTACAGGGTACTCTATCGACGAAGTTAACAAACACCGTAAAGATGTTCAAACGCATGTAGATAACCTAAAAGGTAGATTAATAGTTAAAGAATACGCACCTAAACAAGCAAGCGTTAATACAGTAAAAGCTCATATTCAAAAGTGTATGGATATGGATCATAAACCTGATTTAGTAATAATTGACTACGTAGATTACTTAAAAGCACCTTCTAAAGGTAAACATGCAGAAAGAAAGCATGAAGTTGATGATGTATTTATAGCTACGAAAGGTCTAGCAAAAGATTTAAAAATACCTATCTTAACACCTTCTCAAGTAAATAGAATGGGAGCAAAAGATAGTGTAATAGAGGGAGATAAAGCTGCAGGATCATACGATAAAATGATGATTGCAGATATATGTTTATCACTTTCGAGACAAAAGGAAGATAAGGTACTGGGTACCGGTAGAGTCCACGTAATGAAAAACAGATACGGAATGGACGGTATGACTTACCATGTAAAAATGGATACTAATAATGGTCATATTACTTTTGAAGGTGAAGCAGATTTAGATTCCTTAGATTCTATCAATGAAAACGGAGTAACTCCTACTCATCGAGAACTAGCTAAAAAGTTTTTTAGTCTCGAACAAGGAGATAACGCTTAACGGACATATTTATATGAGATGTCCTCAAGAGATTCGCTTCTATACTCTTGGGGATATTTTATCTAATAATAGAAAGTATATATAAAGATATATGAGTTATGAAATTAAATAATAGTTTTACAGACCTAACAACAACTTAAAAAAATAAATACCAATTATGAAAAAAGACATATTCGAACCCAGCGAAGATGTAAGAGGAAATGATTACCCACATTTGTTAAGATATGCAAATGTAATTTGGGAAGCTTTCTGGACACCTGAACATTTTGATTACGATAGAGATGTTAGAGATTTTAAAACAAAATTTAAACCCCACGAACAGGAAGCTATGAAAAGGTCGATGTTGTGTATTGGAGTTGTTGAAAATAAAGTTAAAACCTCATGGGCAAGAGTAGATATAAGATTACCTAAGACTGAAATAGCAGATGCTGGATTTGTATTTGCAGGTAATGAAGTTGTACATAGAAGAACATATAAGCAAGGATTAGACCTATTGGGATTAGAGGATGTATTCGAAAATGTAATGGATATACCACAAATTGCTGGTAGAGTGAAGTATTTAAATAGATACCTTGAAGGATATACTTCCAGATCCAATAAAGAGTTTACTAAATCATTAATACTATTCTCTCTTTTAGTAGAAAATGCTAGTTTATTTTCTAATTTTTTAACTATTTCTGCATTTGGTAAATATAAGAATATGTTTACTAATTTTACAACTGTAGTAAATGCTACAAGTAAAGAAGAAGCGATTCATGCTCAATTTGGTGCAGAATTAATAAAAATTATAAGAGAAGAAAATCCTGATTGGTTTGATGACGAAATGGAACAAAAAATCCGTAGAAATATAAGAAAAGCTTTAAAAGCAGAAGAAGAATTAATTGATTGGGTTTTTGAAGAAGGTGAGTTAGATTTTATGCCTAAAAGTGTTATTAAAGAATACACAAAACAAAGATTGAATCACGGATTGGAATTGATAGGGTATGGAAAAGAATATGAAGTAGATACTGAATTACTTAAACCTACTGAATATTTTGATAGAATGGCAAAAGCACCAATAGCTTTTGATTTTTTCGCACAAAAGAGCACAGACTATAATAAACAAAATTTAATTACAGAAGACGCATGGGACTAAAGTTACAGTGGCTCAGAGATACTGAGCAGATAGAAATGTTAGAGAGAGGTTATTTAGAAAAAGGTGAAACAGCAGAAGAAAGATTTCAAACAATATGTAACACAGTTCAAAAATATGCTAATAAATTAGCTACTACAGAAGAATCTAAAGAATACGTAAAGGATATAGGTAAGAGATTCGAAGAGTATGTTTCAAAAGGATGGACATCTTTCTCTACTCCTGTATTAAGATCTTTTGGCTCTAAATATAATCTTCCTATTAGTTGTAATCACTCAGTTATAGAAGATTCTATAGACGGTATATATAAAAGATTTTACGAAACTGGTATATTAGCTAGTAGAGGAGCAGGCACTGCTGTTAATGTTTCTGATATAAGAGAAATTGGTTCTCCTATAAGTTCTGGAGGTGAAGCTAACAGTATTATCGAATGGATAGAACTCTATGCAGACATGATGAGTAAAACAGCTCAAAATTCTCAAAGAAGAGGATTTATTACATTTTACTGTAATGCTGACCATCCTGAAATAATGGATTTTTTAGATATTGGAACAGAAAGAATACCAAAAGATAAACAAAGATTTTTAACAACAGTTACAACAGCAGTAGTATTACCTAAAGGATTCAGAAAAGCATTAAAAGAAGGAGATAAGAAAAAGAGAAAAATTTTTACTAAGATTCTTAATACAAGAAAAGAAGCAGGATTCCCGTATATTTTAGATATTGAAAATTCTAATAAAGGAATATGTCAAGCATATATTGATAAAGGGTTAGAAATACGTAACGCTAATATATGTGCAGAAGCTATTGAATATACCGATTATGAAAAAACTTTTGCATGTTGTTTGTCTTCAATAGTAGCTTACCATTGGGATGAAATTAAAGAAGATCCTAACTTCTTATTCGATATGAATATTATGCTTGATTGTGTAATAGAAGAATACATAGAAAAAGGTGAGAAAATAGCAGGAATAGGTGCAGCAATTAAATTTGCAAAAGAACATAGATCAATAGGATTAGGAATATCTGCTTTTCACTCATATTTACAGAAAAATTTAGTAGAATTTGGATCTATAAAATCTTTCGGAATAAATAAAGATATTTTTTCTACTATGAGAGCAGAAGGAGATAGAGCTTCTAAGTGGATGGCTAAACATTTCGGCGAACCTAAAATGTTAGAAGGGTACGGAGAACGTAACACCAGTAGAATGGCACAAGCTCCTAAAAAATCAACTAGTTTTATAGATGGAGGTGTTTCAATGGCTTTTAGTGAAGGAATTGAACCTCATAAAATAAACTACGGTGAAAAAATGGTAGCTAAAGTTCAAGTAGAATGGAAAAATCGTGAATTAGAAGCTTTACTAAAAGAAAAAGGAAAAGATACACAGAAAGTCTGGAATAGTATACTTACATACGGTGGATCAGTACAACATTTAGATTTTTTAACTGAAGAAGAAAAAGCAGTTTTTAAAGTATTCCATGAAATATCCCAGGTCGATGTTATTAACTTGGCAGCTCAGAGACAAGAGTTTATTGATATGGGTCAATCTATTAATTTAGCAATACACCCTTCTTCTCCTCCAAAAGACGTTATTAAGTTACATTTAGAAGCATTTGATAAAGGTATAAAATCTCTTTACTATCAATATAATTTAAATGCAGCACAACAGTTTTCTCAAGAGCTATTAACATGTAGTGCATGTGAAGGATAAGTATAAAATAAGTTGGATAATATAAATAATTTTCGTATATTATAATATGGTACAAGCAATAAAGTTTTACGCAAATTGGTGCGGACCTTGTAAAGAGTATACTAAAGTATGGGACAAGGTAGAAAAAGAATTAAAAGATAATGTAGAATTTATACAAGTAAATGTTGATAAAGATGACGAAGGTTTATCTGCAAAGCATTCAGTTAGATCTATACCCCATACTGTAGTAATTAAAGAAGGATCAACTACATCAAAAGTAGGTCTTCTATCAGAAAAAGAATTAAAAGAATTAATTAATAATTAAAGTTATAAAAAATGTTACGTAAACCAGATTCAATACCGGCAAGTGATACTGTGATAGAAGATCCAGTATTAGAACCTTTTTTCATTACTAGATCTCCTTCAGGAGGTTTTACTTTATATGAAAGAGTTATAAAAGGAGAAAATAACACAGAATATATTAAAACAATTTGTTATCCTTCTAATTTCAATTATGCTTTGAAAAAAGCTTCAGAAGAGTTATTAAATACAAATAGAAAATTTAGTAGCTTAAAAGAGTATATAGATGAATATAGAGTTATACAAGAAAAAATAAGTAACGTAATAGAATAGCGTTTGCCTATACGCTTTATAATACCTGGCAAATTTTAAATTATATAAAAATGGCAAAAAATGTCGTAGTGTCCTTATCTGGAGGGATGGACTCCTCAACTTTACTACTTAGATGTTTATCTGAGTACGATAATGTAACAGCAATGTCTTTTGATTACGGTCAAAAACATAAAGTGGAGCTTGATAGAGCTCAAGAATTAGTAGATTATTTAGCAAAAAATGGTCATACTGTAAATTATCAAGTTATTAAATTAGACGGTTTAGTTAATTTATTAAATTCTAACCTTGTTGAAGGTGGAGATGATGTTCCGGAAGGTCATTATGAAGAAGATAACATGAAAGCTACAGTAGTACCTAATCGTAATAAAATATTTGCTTCTTTAGTACAAGCAGCAGCTTTATCAGCTGCAAATGCTAATGGAAATGATACTGATATTGCATTAGGAATACATGCTGGAGATCATGCTATTTATCCTGATTGTAGACAGGAATTTAGAGATGCAGATGATAATGCTTTTAGAACTGGTAACTGGGATGCTGATAAAGTAGGTTACTTTACTCCTTATTTAGAAGGTGATAAGTTTGATATTCTTTTAGACGGTGAAAAATTATGTGATGAACTTGGAATTGAGTTTAACGAAGTTTATTCAAAAACTAATACTTCTTATAAACCTATTAAACATTTTTACAGACCAGAAACTAATGCTTGGAGATGGTACTCTGATTATAAATCAGCTTCATCAGTAGAAAGAATAGAAGCTTTTATTAAGTTAGGAAGACCTGATCCTGTTTTATATGCAGATGAAACTGGTCCTGTAGATTATGAAGTAGCTAAAAATCATGTAGAGAAATTATTAGCAGAGTATGTCAAGTAAAGAACAAAGAAACGGTAACACTCAGTTAAACTCTGAAAGAGAGAGTGTTAATAATAGAATCTCTAAATTTAAATATTTAGGGCAGAGTAGAAAAGTACAGTGGGATAATAAAAGATCTAACCGTACTATTTAAACAAATTTCCCAGTGGAGCAGTAGGTAGCTCGCTTTGGCTTAACTCGGTGCATAATAGATACGATCGTGAAAAGCTAAGAGGTCAAAGAGGTCGAGGGTTCGAGTCCCTCCTGGGGTAACTAATATATGAGAAAAAGAAGAATATATTCAAAACCAAGTAAAAACAAAGTAGTAATATTTTGTGTTCCGGGAAGAGTATTTTCTAATAACTTTCTTGTTTCTTGGACTGAATTACAGTCTTGGTGTTTAAGTAATAGTATTACCCCTATTCTAGTTAACGATTATAATCCCGTAGTGTATTATGCTCGTAATAAGTGTTTAGGGGGAAATACTTTAGAAGGGGTTAATCAAAAACCTTTTCAAGGAAAAGTAGATTATGATTATATAATGTGGATAGATTCTGATATGGTATTTAAGCCTTCAGATTTCAAAGCATTATTAGATATGGACAAACCTATAGCATCAGGACTATATAAAACACATAATAATGAAAACTATGCTACTGTTATTAGTATGGATACAAAAGATTTCCTTATAGACGGTAGATTTAAGTTTTTAGATGATAAGCTCTTAAAAGTATTACCTGATCAATTCCGTGTAGATTATACAGGATTTGGTTGGATACTATTTAAGAAAGGAGTATTAGAAACATTACAGTATCCTTGGTTCAAACCTCATTGGTATAGTTTTGAAAAAAACATAAAAGAATTTACATCAGAAGATGTAGGTATATGTAAATCTTTAAGGGAAGAAGGTCACTTAATATATGTTAATAAAAATTTAATTATTGGTCACGAAAAGAGTTGTATCTTAAGTTAATTTTTCTTATATTTAATTATATTTATAGACAATAGTGTCGTAGCACCACTTTAAAAACACATGTATGCAGAATAAAAAAGAAGATACTCTAGTATCAATCAACGGTCATAGAATACCGGATCCAAAATTACATCAATTACTTAGTTTTATAAAATCAGCTATACGAATAGTTGGCTATATACTGATACCTATTAATTTACTATCAGCTGCTTTAGTATTGATTTTAAGTGAAGTTATAGGAATAGTAGAAGAATTAGTATAAAATAAAAAATATGGGAAAATTTCAATCAAGTAAAGTTTTTGACGGATTTAGCACAGTGTTTCGTCAATGGAGAGCTGAAGATACACACTGTAGATATGTACACGGTTATGGAATATCTTTTAAAGTATATTTTGAAGGAGAACTAGACCATAGAAATTGGGTATGGGATTTTGGAGGAATGAAAAGAGCTAAAACTCTGATAGATGGAAAACAACCTAAAGCATGGATGGACTATATGTTTGATCATACTATGATTATAGCAGAAGATGATCCTTATATAAAAGCATTTGAACAAATGGGCGAATCAGGGGTTGCACAGATAAGAATAATTCCTGCTACTGGAGCAGAAAAATTTTCAGAATACATATATAATAAGTTAAATAAGTTTGTTCAAGAAGAAACTGATGGGCGAGTTAAAGTTACCAAAGTTAAATTTATGGAACACGGTAAAAACGCAGCATCATATGGGGCTTAAAAGAATAAAAGATTACGATAAAAGACTACCTATTGTAGAAATTTACACAGCAGTACAATCAGAAGGAAGTAGAGCAGGTTACCCAACAGTAGTAATAAGGACTACAGGATGTACTCACAGATGTTATTTTGGAGAAGGAGGATGGTGTGACAGTTGGTATACAAGTATACATGCAGAAAAAGGCAAGTATACTTTCAATGATATTAAAAAGGCTTATGAAGATAATCCTCATATAACAGAAATGATGTTAACTGGGGGTTCTCCTACTATGCATGGTGCACTAGTAAACGAATTAACACATTTTGCAAATGAAAAAAATATATTTATTACAATCGAAACTGAAGGAAGTCATTTTTTACCTACGGATTATCCTATCAATTTGCTTTCTATCAGTCCCAAATTCTCTAATTCGGTACCTGTCCTTGGAGTGGCAACACCACAAGGTGCGATTACAGATGAAAAGATGATTAAAAAACATAATAAGTTAAGATGTAATTGGTCAGCAATAAAACAATCTATTGATTACCATTCTGACTTTCATTTAAAACCAGTTTGGGACGGTGAAGATCAAAAAGCGCTTAAAGAAATTATGGATGCTATTAATGCTTTAGAAATATCTCCTGATAAAGTTTGGTTTATGCCTGCTGGAGATACTAGAGAAGCATTACAGATATCTTACCCTAAAATGTTTGATTGGGTGAGAGATAATGGTTATAGGTTAACTTGGAGACCTCATATTATAGCATTTCAAGATAAAAGAGAAGTATAATGAGAATAAAATTAATCTACGGTTCAGACACAGGTAATACAGAAGTAATAAAAGGAGATTTAGTTAGGTTACTTGATGGTGCAGCATTAGAACCAGACGATGTCAATGTTGTAGAAGTATCAGATTTAGAGTTAGAAGATTGGTCAACTCATTCTAACTATATTCTTGGTATTCCTACCTGGTATGATGGTGAATTACAGAGTGATTGGGAAGATTATTTTGAAGAATTTAAAACTATAGATTTTACAGGTAAAAAAATAGCAATATTTGGTTTAGGAGATCAAGTAGGGTATGACGAATGGTTCTGTGATGGTATAGGTATTTTAGGAAAAGTAGTTATAGATAATGGAGGAACATTAATAGGTTTTACTGAAAAAGATGAATCGTATGATTTTGATGATTGTTTAGCTCTAAAAGATGAAAATACTTTTTACGGTCTTGCATTAGATGAAGACAATCAGCAAGAACTCACAGAAGAAAGATTACAAAAATGGGTTTTACAAATTAAAAAGGAATTTAAGTTATGAACGAAAAAGAATTTATAAATTGGTTAAAAGGATTTACTTCCGGAGTACACCATTATAATATAACCCCATCTCAATGGGATTATTTAAAAGAGGTTTTAGAAACAGTAGGTAAAACTTCATACGCAGATTATTCTACTGGTAATTGGACAATGAATCATTCATGGGAATAAAAAAAGCTTACCTAACTTGGGAAGATGTAAATATACACTTAGATAATTTACATAAAAGTATAACAACTTGGAATAAGATTTCTAATCAACAGATAGAAATGTTTAGTAAAGTGGAATTTCAACATGTATGTGGTATTCCGAGAGGAGGTTCACTTTTAGCAATACTATACTCTCACCGATACGGATTAAAATACAGACCACATCCTGTTGTAGGGTTAAAAGAGCAGCTTATAATTGATGATATATCTGACTCTGGAGATACTCTTAACTACTGGTATGGGGAATATCCGGAATCTAAATTTGCAACTTTACACTATAAAAATACTTCATCATTTAAACCTGATTTCTTTAGTAAAGAAATAGATAAGGATTACGGGTGGGTAGTATACCCTTGGGAAAAAGAAGATTCTAAAACTATTCAAGATTATTTGGATAATTAAAATAAAAATCGTATATTATTAATATTAAAAAAAGTTATAAATGGCAAAAAAGTTTATAGAAGGTACAGAACTAGTAAGAGCAGGATATGCTAACGGTATATCAACACAACTAGCTGAGAAACAAAAAAATGAAGGACCAGAAGCTAAACTAACATCAGAAGAAAGACAGGTAATTATAGAAAATGCAGCAGCAGCTTATGCTAGATTTTTAGAAGCGTTAGGTTGTGACTGGCAAGATGATCCTAATTCTGCAGATACTCCAATGAGAGTTGCTAAAGCATATGTAAATGATTTATGGGCAGGAAGATACGAAGCCCTTAGCAAGATTACAGCGTTTCCATCAGACGGTTATGATGGAATTGTACAAGAGTCTAATATACCTGTTCAATCGATGTGTTCTCATCATCATCAAACTATCGGAGGTAAAGTAAGTATTGCTTATATAGCATCAGAAGACGGTAAGGTAGTAGGTTTATCTAAAC
>Ga0315316_10002135_pt1 | contig 14151 bp, 8 predicted proteins | sample M160m3416metaG_FD_203702 | JGI IMG/M metagenome (GOLD analysis project Ga0315316, IMG submission 203702) | Ammonia-oxidizing marine archaeal communities from Monterey Bay, California, United States - M1 60m 3416 | ecosystem: Environmental > Aquatic > Marine > Intertidal zone | place: USA...
CCAGTTATCTTTGATATTTTTCATACCAAGTGAAGTATCAAGTACTGTGTAAGCTTTTTGATATGTATTTGGCTCATCTGTAGTATCTACGATTGAGTTAAGCGCTTTACTTGCATGCTTCATACCCAATTGATAATACATGTTTCCTTCAGCTGTCTCCCATTCGTACTTACCACGAATAGTATATTGCGATTCAGGAGTCAAAGGTAATTCTCTTCCTTCGTCTTGAACAACAAGAGCAAATGCTGGGTCAACTCTAGTTAACTCAGTATCGTTAAAGGAACCAGCTGCATAGATAGTTAGATTATCTGTTGCTGCCCAAGTGATATCCCCTTCCATTCCTTTGATTTCTGCATCTCCACCATTATCAACCAGTGTAAATATTGAGATGTTTTGTGAATCGAAATGAGATACTTGGATGTCTTTCCAGTCAATCATGTAAATTGCACCGTTAAACCGCATACGACCATCAAACATGGTTGCTTTCCAGCCCAACTCAGTGCTTTCCATAACATCGGATCTAAATACATATGGCAAACAGTAACCTGGGAAACCAGTGCTTGCTTTTGCATCAATAGCTCCTTTGGTGCCACACTCTATTTCATTAGCGAGACCTTCATTTGCTTTATTATTTGCAGCTGCATCGTATACACCCATCTTAGCAGCGCCACGGTTGAAACCACCCGGACGATAGCCCTCTGACCAAGTCGCATAGACTAAGAGATCATCAGTTGGCGTATAAGACAAAGTAAATTTCATCATAGTGTCTTTGGTATTTAACGGTCTGATTGCTGATGTAAATTTAGTTGCGTAATCACGTCCACCAGTGACTTTTGGTCTGACATCATTTGCTGGATCAGCATCATCAACCAACAATGGTCGATTACCATATCTCCATGCTCCATAGCCTGTAAAATTATAATCAAGATCATATTTACGAGCACTTACAGCAACATTTAGCTCATCACTAAGCTGAAAATCAATTTCACCGAATAAAGCGAACTGTTCTTCAGTTCTGAGATTATCATTTCTGAATTGAGTAGCTGCAGATGTAACACCTCTTGCATTAGCAGAAGCCCCTGCAAATGTTCCAGATGAATTGATATTAATTGGAGAAAATCCTGCCTCATAAGGAGCTAAGTAATTAAAGTTACCGATATGCTTAATTTCAAAATCTTCAAAGAACATACCACCTTGCATGTTCACGATACCATCCCAATTTGTTGCAAAACGAAGTTCGCTGGTGAAACGTGTCATCTCATTTTGAAGTCCTACTGCGTTCGCAGGTGTTCCACATTCAATTACGTCAGGATTCCCACTTAGCGTTGGATCATAACCATATCTTGCTACTGTGTTTGCTGCCGCTGTCGTTACGTTTCCATCGGCATCTTTAACTTGTAGTGTTTCCCCTACGCCCGCACCAGTATAATAACTACCAGTTAAGTATTCACATTGATAACCTGATATAGATCCACCGATATTGGTATATCCAGTGTAGTCTAGTTGGGCATCAACTGAACGATCCATGTATGCACCTGTATATACGAGATCTATATCGCCCATTGAGCCATTTAAAGTCCAGGCTGTTTGCGTGAACGTGTCATCAAGTTTATCAGGAGTGAAGCGTGAGACTTTTAAATCGCCTTTTGCGAGATCATAGTCCCATACACCCTCTGTTTTAAGAGATTGTGTTGTATTTTGCAAAAGGAGATCCCAATTATCATTGAGCATCCATTTGAGACCTAATCTGGCTCCAGCATAATGTGCATCATTAAAGTCATCTTCAGCAGTTGATGAGTTATTTGCAGATTGATAGCTAACTGGAATGACTGTTCCTGCTTTTATTTCTGTGCCATTAAAGAACCTAGTGTCTTTCGCATATTTGACACCCGTGGTTTTTGGGAATGTAGGGTTAACAGCATTACTCGCTGTAAATGAACCTTCTACGTTATCAATGTAACCACCTTGATTATCGTTATAAAGCGCCATTCTGAAGGCCATTTTTCCTTCTACTAGAGGAATATTAAGCATCATTTCAGCTGAGTTTGAGTTTTCACCACCATCTGTTGCGGCGAAGCCACCATTAAAGCTCGCTTGGAACTCATCGATTACTGGCTTATTAGTAATTAATCTTACTGTTCCAGCCATTGAGCTCGCACCATAAAGTGTACCTTGAGGACCAGGAAGTACCTCGATACGCTCCATGTCTGTTACGTAAACATCTAAATTACGACCACCAGAAGTAACTGGCTGTTCATCTAGATATAACGCAACGTTCGGTGCTGAACCTTGCGATTCTGCTACAGTGATATTGATCGCGTCGACTGCGGCACCACGAATGTATATCTCATTCTGACCAGGTCCACGTCCACCAGCATTAACACTTGGTAAGTATTTTACGTAATCACTGAAACTTTGAATATTTTCATCTTCTAATCTTTGTGCATCCATTGCTTGTACGGCAAGAGGAATATCTTGCATACTGGCTGAACGTTTTGTTGCAGTAACTGTAATTTCTTCAATGGCTTGCGCATGCACTGCAGAAGCTGCTGTGCTCGCTGACATCGCGAAAAGTACTGCTTGATGTACCTTATTTACCTTAAGCATATCTGGTTTCCCCCGCGGCTTTTTTATTTGCCTGTTGTGCTTAGTTATATAAAACATTACTTAGTTGATTGTGTGTTTTTTTAACACCCATAAAAAAAAGATAGTCAAATAGACACACTAATGCATGAAATTTAAAGTAGTTGGATCAAAACTACAAGTAAATTATTTAATAATTACAGTTTTTTGTTATTTTTGTTGTTTAAAAACAACAATTGAATATAACTATCTATTACTATAATTTAAAATAAACCTGTAATGTTTTTTAAATTATCCACTCCGATGTTTTCAGAAGCAGGTTTTCTTGGTAATCCTGGCATAGTCATTACATCGCCACAAACGATGACAATAAACTCTGCCCCCGCTGCTAAACGAATTTCTCTTATAGGTACATCATGACCGCTGGGTGCGCCGGTGAGTTGTGGATCTGTTGAAAAACTATACTGTGTTTTTGCCATGCACACCGGATAATGACCGTAGCCTTCATTCTCAAAGCGCTCAAATTGTGCTCGAACTTTTTTGTCAGCGATTATATCTTCTGCGCCATAAATTGTTCTGGCAATATGCCGCGCTTTATCCCAAAGCTTCATGTCATCATCATAGAGTGTTCTGAATTGAGACTGTTGATTCTCAATCATTGAGGCAACGTGCGTGGCAAGTGCTTCAGCTCCTTTTCCACCGTCCAACCAATGTGATGAAATCTTGCAAGCCACATCAAATTGTTGACAATAATCAATAATGGCTTGGTGTTCTTGTTTGGTGTCAGTTACATAGTCATTGATTGCAACAACCACAGGAACGCCATACTGCCCTATATTACGAATGTGACGACCTAGATTTTCACAACCGGCAATAACAGCCTTAACATTTTCTTGTTGTAGATCTTCCTTTTTAACACCACCGTGCATTTTAAGCGCTTTAGTGGTTGCTACTAGAACTACTGCGTCTGGATGCAATCCAGCTTTGCGACATTTGATATCGAAGAATTTTTCAGCACCCAGATCAGCTCCAAACCCCGCTTCAGTGACAACATAATCCGCGAGTTTTAATGCAGTCTTAGTAGCCATTACTGAATTACAGCCATGAGCTATATTTGCAAATGGACCGCCATGCATTAGCGCAGGATTATTTTCTAAAGTTTGTACAAGATTAGGCTGAAAAGCATCTTTCAACAGAGCAGTCATAGCGCCTTGAGCATTCAATTGATTTACTTTTACAGCCTCTTGATTGCGTGTATAACCAATGACAATATTTCCAATACGTTGCTGCAAATCATCAAGATCTGTAGCTAAACAAAATACCGCCATAATTTCTGAAGCTACAGTGATATCGAAACCACCTTGGCGAGGTATTCCATTTCCCGGACCGCCAAGACCAGTAGTGATGTCCCTCAAAGCGCGATCATTCATATCCACAACCCGCTTCCAAGTAATTCTTCTTGGGTCTATATTTAATTTATTTTCCCAGTGTATATGGTTGTCAATTATGGCTGATAGAAGATTATGTGCTGCACCAATAGCATGAAAATCTCCTGTAAAATGCAGATTAATATCTGTCATTGGAACAACTTGGGCATAACCACCTCCAGCTGCACCACCTTTCATACCAAAGCAGGGCCCTAGACTAGGCTCGCGCAGGCATATCATGGCACGTTTACCAATGTGACATAATCCATCCACCAAACCTACGCTGGTTGTTGTTTTTCCTTCTCCTGCCGGAGTGGGTGATATAGCAGTTACGAGAATAAGGCGACCATCTTTTTTATTTTTCAGTGCATCAATACTCTCATAAGTAAGTTTGGCTTTATCATTACCATAAGGGATTAAATCAGCTGCCTGAATATCTACTTTGGCTGCGATATCTGTGATCGGTTTTTTAGATGCCGCTTGGGCTATTTCGAGATCAGAGAGGTAGTCTGTCATAATATTTTCCTGGCAATATTGCCTATTGTGATTAATGCTATTTATTCTATGGCGAGCAGTCTAAAGAGGAAATTGGTTTTTCTCAAATTTTGGTCCCATATTGTGGTGAAATGCTTACGTATAATTTTTTGCTTATTACCTGAAGTAATTGATTTTGATCCTCGCATGAGTAAAGGTTTTTATGATTCTTACGCATAGTGCAATGCTTATAACATTGAGCTAATATTATGTCGTTATTATACATAATAATGTCGTTATTAGATAAGCAATTACTTTGGATCTAGCAGAAAATCACGAATAAAATTAAGTAATTATATTACTCGATATTGATAGGATCGAATAATCTCAGAAAGGGTGAGAAATGGTTGAAAGAAAACGTCGAAGAAAGCATGGCGGCAGAAGCTCGAAAATGGCAGCACGTCAATCTAGTTCGGTCAGTTCGACACCATTTATAGAACGTAATATTCCTTATTATGAGATTTTAAGCGAGGAAGGTTTAGCTCTGATCGAAAATAATGCAGAAGTTTTGCTCGAAGAAATTGGCATAGATTTTCGAGATTTCCCTGAAGCTTTAACCTTGTTTAAGGAAGCTGGTGCTGATATTGATGGTGAGCGTGTTCGCTTTCCAAAAGGACTTTGTCGTGGAATTGTTCAAGCAACTGCACCTAGTGAATATACTCAGCATGCCAGAAATCCAAGGCGTAATGTAATAATCGGTGGACCGCGAACAGTATTAGTTCCTGCCTACGGATCACCCTTCGTCCGCGATTTAGATAAAGGGCGACGTTATGCCACCATCGAAGATTTCAAAAACTTTGTTAAATTAGCGTATATGAGTCCACATCTCCATCACTCAGGTGGAACCATTTGTGAGCCTGTAGATGTTCCTGTGAACAAACGTCATTTTGATATGATCTACAGTCATATTAAGTATAGCGACAAACCTTTTATGGGCTCCGTCACACACCCAGATAGGGCTACAGATACAGTTGCAATGGCCAAAATTCTTTTTGGTGAAAAATTTATAGAAGAAAATACAGTATTGACAAGTTTAATTAATGCTAATTCACCATTAACTTTTGATGCAACGATGTTGGGTTCTGCTACTGTTTATGCAAAGAATAATCAAGCCACTATGATTTCACCTTTTATATTAGCTGGGGCTATGTCACCGGTTTCTGTAGTAGGAACGGTTACTCAGATATTAGCTGAAGCGCTTGCAGGGATGGCTTATATTCAATTAGTTAAGCCAGGAGCGCCAGTTATATTTGGCACATTTGCTAGTGCAGTCTCTATGCAAACTGGGGCACCCACTTTTGGCACACCTGAACCTAGTAAAATTATGACTATTGCTGGAGCATTAGCGAGACGCCTTGGTGTACCTTTTCGAAGTGGTGGTGGACTCTGTGCGTCAAAAATACCAGATGCTCAAGCAGCATATGAATCTGCTAATACATTGCAGGCCTCTGCTCTAGCTGGAGTTAATTTCATGCTACATACAGCGGGTTGGCTGGAGGGTGGATTATCCATGGGTTATGAGAAGTTTATTATGGATGCTGATCAAGCAGGTATGTTAAAGGTGCTTTTAAATGGAGTTGATCTATCAGAAAACGGTCAGGCTCTAGATGCATTTAGAGAAATTGGACCAGGCGCACATTTTCTTGGCGCTGAGCATACGCAAAATAATTTTGAAGCTGCATTTTATAGATCTGAAGTGGCTGACAATAATAGTTTTGAGCAATGGGAGCAAGAAGGTAGTTTGGATTGTGCAATGCGAGCGAATAAAAAATGGAAACAAATGCTATCTGATTATAAGGCTCCAGATTTGGACCCTGGGATAGATGAGGCGTTATTAGAATATATCGCAAAGAGAAAATCTGAATTTGCTGACCGAGATTATTAACATAGTCTTGGCTTATCTTATTAATTGAACAAAGAGGGATTATATTATGAGTGATTCAAATGAAGAATATGATGATGAAGATATCATTTTGGCTGATTTATCAGATGATGAATTGGTTGAACAAATGCATGATGATCTTTATGACGGCCTGAGAGAAGAAATAGTAGAAGGTACAGAAATATTATTATCACGAGGCTGGACTGCAGATAAAGTATTAAGCGATGCACTGGTTGCTGGCATGAAGATTGTGGGCATTGATTTTCGTGACGGAATTTTGTTTGTTCCAGAGGTATTATTGGCAGCTAATTCCATGAAGGGTGGGATGGCAATATTACAACCATTGTTAGCTGAAACTGGAGCAAAACCAGTAGGGACTATGGTCATAGGTACAGTGAAGGGAGATATCCATGATATCGGCAAGAACCTTGTAGGCATGATGATGGAAGGTGCTGGTTTTGAAGTAATTGATATTGGCATAAATAACTCGGTAGAGGATTATTTTGCAGCTCTGGAAAAGCACAAACCAGATATTTTAGGGATGTCCGCATTGTTAACTACTACTATGCCTTATATGAAAGTTGTGATTGACGAAATGGTAAATACGGGCATACGTGATAATTATATTGTCTTAGTCGGAGGTGCCCCTTTAAATGAAGAATTTGGAACTGCAGTTGGTGCAGATAGGTATTGTCGAGATGCTGCAGAAGCCGCGGCTATTTCAGTTGCCATGGTAGCTGAACGTCAGGCCGCACAAGCATAACTATTAAAGTAAAAAAGTCTGCCTATGGCCATTAAGAAAATTACTATTTATTGGCGAGATATTCCTTCCCAAGTTTTGATTCAAAGGGGGCGAATTAGAAAGAAAAAAATGTTAACGCATCGCTTCCAAGAGGCAATAGATAGAGCGGCGATGCGAGCTGGAAAAGGCAGTAGTAATGCCTATATTGCTGAATGGAAAAGAGAAAGTGAGAAGTATGATAGTGACATGACTACAAAAGATATTGATGAGATTTTGACTGAAGAAATTGCGTCTATAGAGAAAAGATATACTGATAATGATTTGTTAAAGCTCGTTCGTAATCATGGTAATGCAACAACTTAGATTAAAAATTACATTTTTGAGTAAGAAATTTATATGGAAAAGTTACAAGCCACAAATAAAAGGATAGCCAGTGATTTAGAAAATGCTTATATGGAAGTCATCCCTTTCCCGGACATTGAAAAGAGGTTTGAAATTCTGAAGCCAAAATCTCACTTGGCAGTGACATGCTCACCTACAAAAGGGGTTGATGAAACACTGCAGCTATGTGAAAAACTAGTTGATCGAGGCTTTCAAGTTACTCCCCATATAGCAGCTAAATGCGTCAGAGATGACACCCACCTTGAATCAATTGTTGAGAGGATCGAAGCTTTAAATATTTCTAGCATATTTATTCCAGGAGGTGATCGCCCCGAACCATTGGGAAGATTCAGTGATTCATATCAATTGCTTAATTCTCTGAGAAAGTTAAATCACAACATCAAAAGTATTGGGATAGCAGCTCACCCAGAAGGTCATCCTGATATTGATGAAACTATACTAATGGCTGATTTAATTAGAAAGAAAGATCTTGCGACTTATATTGTGACTCAAATGTGTTTCGATGCAAACATCCTTGGTGATTGGCTAGTCAAAATTAAAGATCTTGGAGTTGATTTGCCAGTATGGGCTGGTTTACCAGGGGTAATTGAGCGAGGGCGTTTACTCAGAACCTCATTGAGGATAGGGGTAGGTGATTCACTTCGCTTTTTGCGTAAAAAATCTCAAGTTGCGTCTGAGTTAATGAGATCGAGCACCTATCATCCAGATGATTTGGTGGCTAATATTTCTAAATATAAGCATATCAATGCAACAAATCTTGCTGGTTATCATATATTTTGTTTTAACCAGATAGAGACAACAGAGAAATGGCGCGCAGAAACTATAGCGCTTATGTCCTAAGAGTCACAAAACATAAAATTCATTTAAAGGGCTGGAGATAGCTAATGACCATAACATCAATTACATCAGCTACAAAAGAAATAAAAATAGGTTTTGATCAACCGTTTGTAATTATAGGTGAGAGAATTAATCCAACTGGTAGGAAATTATTAGCCGAAGAGATGAAAGCTGATGATTTTAGTCGGGTGGAAGCAGATGCGATAGCACAGGTTGATGCAGGTGCTCATATGCTTGATGTTAATGCGGGTATACCCTTAGCCGATGAACCCGCTTTATTAGCAAAGGCTATCCAGGTAGTTCAAGCGGTTACCGATGTCCCATTATCAATTGACTCATCAATTGTAGCGGCACTTGAGGCTGGCCTCGCGGTTTATCAAGGGAAAGCTCTTGTGAATTCAGTAACTGGTGAAGAAGATCGCCTTGAGTCCGTATTACCTCTGGTAGCAAAATACAATTGTGCAGTTGTGGCAATCTCTAATGATGAAACGGGTATTTCTGAAGATCCAGATGTCAGATTTCAAGTTGCTAAGAAGATTGTTGAGCGAGCTGCAGATTATGGTATTTCTCATGAAAATGTAATTGTTGATCCCTTAGTTATGCCGATAGGTGCAATTAACAGCGCGGGGAAGCAAATTATGCATCTTGTTTCTCGCTTGAAAAATGAATTAAAAGTAAATACCACTTGTGGAGCTTCAAATGTTAGTTTTGGTTTACCGAATAGAAATGGTATTAATGCGGCCTTTCTCACGATGGCGATCGCTTCTGGAATGACATCAGCTATCACGAGCCCTCTCCATGCAGAGACAATGCAGGCTGTTTTGGGCGCCAATGTTATGATGGGCCACGATCCTGATTGTTCTAATTGGATTAAGAGTTTTCGCGATGTTACTGACGAAAAAACAGCGAGAAGATCAAATAGACGTCGCAGAAGGTAATCAATCTTAGAGCTTTAATTTCTCATTATTTGGATCGTAAAGTGATCTTAGTGAAGCTTGAGCCGAGTAACGCTCAGTTGCAATTTCTATTTCAAAATTTGCATTGTTTAGTTTTTCAGTAGTTAGTGCAGGCGCTTTAACATAACCCATCCCAATGGCTCTGCCCAAGCTATGGCCGTACATAGCTGAGCTCAAATAACCAACAATATCCTCATTCATCACAATAGGTTCGTTGTGATAAAGAAGTGGTTCAGGATCATCTAATTTAAATTGGACTAATCTTCTAGCAGGCAAACCCTGTGATTTCGCGTACAGAAAAGCATCTTTTCCAATAAAATCACCGGCATTTGGTTTAGCGATAAAAGAAAGACCAGCTTCTATCAGGTTATCTTCAGCGGCAATATCATGCCCCCAATGACGATAGCCTTTCTCGAGCCTAAGGCTGTTAAGAGCATGCATACCCACATCACGAATGTTATATTTTTTACCTTCTTCTTTAATAGCAAGGTAGATCTTTTTGACTTTAGCTGAAGGGATAAAGAGTTCCCATCCAAGCTCACCAACATAAGAGAGCTTTTGTATCCAGATTTTTAACCCCAGAAGTTCAGTATATTTTCCAGTGCTAAATTTGAAGTGATCATTTGATAAATCAACATCGACAAGAGCTTGTAATAAGCTTCTAGATTGAGGTCCTTGAACAGATAAACAGCCATAATCCAGAGTAATATTTGTTAGTTGAGTGTCATTTTTTAAATTTTGCTGTAAGTAGGACCAATCTCTTTGTAATGATGAAATACTTGTTATGACGTCAAAGGTATTCTCATTTAATCTTGCAATGGTTACATCAGCTTCGATGCCTCCTCGCTCATTTAACCACTGTGTATAAACAACTTTACCTGGCTCAACATCAATATTTGCACAGCTTATGTATTGTAATTCCTGCTGTGCATTTTTACCGGTTACACGAAATTTTCCGAATGAAGAGATGTCATACACACCAACAGATTTTCTGACTGCAAGATGCTCCTCAGCATAGAATTTAAACCAGTTTTGTCGTTTATAACTGTATTTATATTCAGCATCTACCCCATCTTTTGAAAACCAATTCGCTCTTTCGAAGCCACCTACTTCACCAAAGCATGCTCCTTCTTTAGTAAGGGTGTTATGTAAAGGCGATTGCCAGAGATTACGAGCTGTTTGATATTGATAAAAAGGCCAATGCATTGCATAAGTATGACCAAGCGCTTCTGGGATTCTCGACTCAACGTATGACTGTGTTGTTTGAATTGAGTTATTTCTTCGCACATCTGTTTCAGTTATTTCTCCTGATGGATAACCATCTATTAACCAATCTGCAAAGATCTTACCCAGGCCTCCCGCAGCCGCTATTCCTTTTGAATTCATTCCACATGCAACATAAAAATTTTCAATTTCCGGTGTTGGCCCCATTAAATGTAAATTATCATTAGTGAAACTTTCAGGCCCATTAAAAAATGTCCTAATACCCGTTTCAGCTATTTCAGGAAATGTTTCCATTGCCGCCATTAGATATGGTTCTATATGATCCATGTCGACGGGAAATTCATCAAACGAAAAATCAGAGCTGATTTTGGACATCGGACAACCAATCGCATTTTTCTCGAACCATCCAATGAGCATTTTTCCAGCATCTTCTTTAAAGTAAATGCCTTTATCAAAATCTCTCATAACAGGTCTTGGGGTCAAACCAGACATGGCTTCTGTTACAACATAATAATGCTCACAAGCATACAGAGGAAGATTGACACCTATTTTTTTTGCGATATCCCGAGACCATAGCCCCCCAGTTAGAATAATCTTCTTTCCTTTAATATTTTTTTTATTACAACGAACACCTATGGCTATATCATCCTCCACGATAATGTCGTCAACCAAAGTATTTTCAATAATTTCTACTCCCATGGAACGAGCACCTTTAGCTAGTGCCATAGTGGTATCTATCGGATTAGTTTGACCATCTTTTTCGATATATAAAGTTCCAATCACACCATCAGTATTAATACCTGGGTATAATGATTCTAATTCATTGTTGTTAATCATTTTGGAGGTGACCCCAAAGACTTTTGCCATCGAAGAATTGCGTTTAAGCTCTTCTAGTCTCTCTGAATTCCTAGCTAGGGAGACACTACCAATGCGTTTATATCCAGTTGCTTGTCCTGTTTCAGATTCTAAAGATGCATATAATTCATGACAGTATTTAGCTAAATTAGTGAGCGTTGGAGTTGGCCATAACATGCTCACTAATCCAGCTGCGTGCCAAGTTGTGCCGCAGGTTAGTTGTTTTCTTTCTATAAGAACAACATCTTTAACACCTTTTTTCGCCAAATGATAAGCAATAGAACAACCAACAATGCCACCACCGATGATAATAATCTCCGCTTCATTAGGTAAGTCACTCTTAGAAGACATTACTTAACTACGCAGTTTTTGATTTTTTGGATCATATATTGGCTCAAGTGCAATATGTGCATTACGCATACCGACTGAGGTAAGCACCTGAAACTCGTTATCCTTTTTAGCTAGGGATGATTTTATGTAAGCGAATGCTAGACTTTTATTAGCGCGATGGCCAAACGCGCCACTTGTTATCAAACCTACTAATTTTCCTTCCTGATATACAGCTTCATTCCCAAAACAATCACAAGAAATGTCATCATCAAAAATTAAATATGCAAGTTTTATTTCAGTCCCATTTTTCTCTCTATATCTGATATTTTCTGCACCAATAAAATCTCTCTTACTGTCAATAAATCGCTCCATCCCAGCCTCTATGCCACTGATTTCTTCAGTAAATTCACTGCCCCAAGAACGGTACATTTTTTCCATTCGCATAGAGTTTAGTGCATAACCTCCAAAATCTTTTAGACCAAATTCTTCACCAACTCTAAATAATGATTCATAAATTGATAAAAGTTGATAATTAGGCATATGTAATTCATAACCAAGTTCTCCTGCATAAGAAACTCTGATAACTCTTATCAGAGCACTATCAAGCAGAACTGTCTTGCAGCTTAACCAGGGAAATGCATCATTGGATAGATCTTCTGTAGTTAATTTTTGTAATATCTCTCTCGATTTTGGACCTGTTAGAAGAATGCTGCTGAGAGAGTCTGTTTTATTTATAATTTCGACTACAAATTCTTCAGAATTTAAATTCATCCAGTGTTGATCTCTATATTCAGAAAGAATGGGACCGACTAAATAGAATAAATTATCATCAATTTTTGTAATGGATTGTTCGGTCATAATTCCACCGTTATTTCCATGAAAAAGAGTTAAACCTAGTGTGCCATTTTTACTTGGTAATTTGTTACAGGAAAGATGATCAAGAAACAATTGAGCATCTTTTCCTTTAATTTCGAATTTTGCTGCGCCAGAAATATCCATAATGCCAGCCGCATTTTGAACGGCTTTGCATTCTTCAGCGGCGATCTTATGTATATTGCTTCTTGTCCAGGTTAATGTTTCATGATTTATTTCTTTATTTTTGAACCAGAGAATTTTCTCATAGCCTGCAATAGCACCATGAACTCCACCTTTATCAGCAAGCATTGAATATAATGGACTAGATCGACGGTTTCTCCCATGCTGACTATTTTCATTTGCACCAACTTCTGTATACATAATTTCATATGATTCGATACCCTTAGTTATGCAATATTCTTTATTAGCCCAAGCTCCGAAACGCCTGCTATCTAAAGAAGCCATGTTTAATTCTGTTTGCCCATGCACCATCCATTGAGCCATAAATTTACCAACACCTCCCTGGGCAATACCAATGCTGGATCCACATAAATTCCAAAAGTTCCGCAGCCCCATCTGAGGGCCAGCAAGAATATTATCATCTGGAGTATGAGTAATGGGCCCATTGATGACTGTTTTGACACCTACTTCACTGAAAATTGGCATTCGCTCCATACATCGATCCAAAAATGGCATTAATCTTTCTAAATCATCAGGAAATAAACCTCTATCAAAATCCCAATTCATACCTTCTAAGGCCCAAGGCTTGGCTCCAAAAGTTTCATATGGACCTATTAATAGCCCCTGCCCTTCTTGCCTAAGATAAGATGAGCAATACGAATCTCGGCAAACGGGCAGCTCATAATCAAGCTCCTTTAATGCAGGATGATCCTCAGTAATGAGATATTGATGTTCAAGATTTATTATAGGTAACTTTGCTCCAACCATTGCTCCGACTTCAGGGGCAAAGCACCCCGCAGCATTGACAACATGTTCAGCGATAAATGTCCCTTTCTCAGTAATCACCTCCCACTCTCCGTTGGGCTGGTTATTAATTTCCAATACACGATTGAAACGACTAATAGTGGCTCCTTTCTCTTTTGCAAGTTGTGACATAGTCATCACGACGGAAGAAGGATCGACATGACCATCATTAGGGGTATTTACAATAATTCTAGCTTGATCAAAATCCATAAATGGGTGCAGTTCTCTAGCTTCTTTTTTAGAGAGAATATTAAATTCACATGGGACATTTTTTGAACGACTTAAGAGATTATTAAACCATTCCTCTTCGAGTTTGCTGTAACCAATTCTTAGGCTTCCACACTTATGAAATGACGATGGAGTCTCACTCTGGCTTGGCAGAATTTTGTCATAGAGCTCAATAGAGTAGTTGTGTATTTTTGCGACTGTCATATTGCCAATAAAATTTGAGCATAATCCAGCAGCATGCCATGTAGAACCACTAGTTAGCTCTCCTTTTTCGATAAGAATTATATCTTTCCATCCTTCTTCTATCAGATG
>Ga0315316_10002140_pt1 | contig 14134 bp, 10 predicted proteins | sample M160m3416metaG_FD_203702 | JGI IMG/M metagenome (GOLD analysis project Ga0315316, IMG submission 203702) | Ammonia-oxidizing marine archaeal communities from Monterey Bay, California, United States - M1 60m 3416 | ecosystem: Environmental > Aquatic > Marine > Intertidal zone | place: USA...
GGCAGCCGAATTCGCGATCCTTGATCTCCTAGGCAAAGTCGCCAAGTGTTCGGCGGCGGATCTCTTAGGCGGACAGCGGCGCAAGCAGATTGATCTCTATATCGCCAACAATCATCGCTCTAAAGAGCCCGAGGAATCCCTGCGCCTCATCATCAAATCCGTAGAGGGCATCGATGCCAAGGCATTGAAGTTCAAAATTGGCGGGCGGATGAAAGTGATCGATGAGGTTCCCAACCGCACCGAGAAATTAATCCCCATGGTCGCTGAAGCCCTGGGTGAACGATGCACCCTCTACGCCGATGCCAACAGTTCCTATCTCTCAGTAAAAAAGGCCATTGAAGTTGGTAAAATACTGGAGGCAAACAAGTTTGCATTCTACGAGGAACCCGTGCCCTTCGATTACCTTGATGAAACGAAACGAGTCGCTGAGGCATTGGATATTCCCATCGCATGGGGCGAACAGGAGAGCAGTCAGTGGCGCTTTAAATGGATGGTTGAAAACAGTGGCGTCCGCATCTTCCAGCCTGACATCTTCTACTATGGTGGCCTGATCCGCTCATTGCGCGTCGCCAGGATGGCAGCGGCCAAAGGCTTTGATTGCACCCCACACATTTCCGGCGGTGGCCTTGGGTTTCTCTACATGGGAATCTACGCTGCATGTTGCCCCAACCCTGGACCACATCAGGAATACAAGGGATTGACCGACGATTTTCCCTGGGAATCCACGGGCGACAAGATAATCGTCAAAAACGGATCCATGACCGCACCCAACGGCCATGGGATCGGCGTGGATATCGATCCCAACTATTTGGCGAAAGCTGACAGGGTCAAATAGCCAGCCTCCTTCTCATCGGACTCGCTTAGGCCATAAGGATCCCACCAATCAAGCGACCTGCATCGTGGGGAGTGAGTGGTGCACCTAACCCCCAACCCTGAACCACCAGCCACCCAGGACGCCGGGGTCAGGAAAGCAATTCCCTAGCAGTAAACCTGAACGTCGCGCGTCTCGTGGTCGTTCTGTTAGGAACGGTCGGGATCATCCTCGCCTGTGTGATGGAAAAATCGGACATGCGCCACGTGTTCGAAGACTTCAACAAGGTGATCGGGCTCGTCATGGGAGCACTCGGTGGCCTGTTCGCCCTCGGAATTTTCAACAAGCGCGCCAACGGCAGCGGTGCGTTCCTCGGGGCCGTGATCGGGTTCGGAGTCGTGACCACGCTGTATTTCATCAAGGCACCAGTGTCCGGCTTGCTGTATGGCTTCATCGGCTTCTCTGTCTGTTTCATCGCCGGATCGATCGCCAGCCTGCTTTTCCCGAACGACAAGCCAAAGCGCCCGTAGACGTAGTCGGGGCGTCTCGCCTCCCGAAGTCCCGAAGCATCCTGCTTGCCAACCCGAACGCATCCGGGGCAAACTGGCCCCACGATGCGCCCAAAACTAACAGCCCTCCTTCTGTTCCTTCTAGGCACGCTCCAGGTCCATGCCTGGGAGCCCATCGACCTCCCCACCCCGCCCTCCGAGTCTCCCCATTGGTACCGCTGCCGCATCCAAGTCCCCGTCCGCCTAGTCGTTCCCGAAGCCAACAACGAGCGCGACCTTTGGCGCAGCTCGACCATGCTCGTAATCCGAGGCCAAATCGCCCACATCGAGATTTTCCTCAACGGCGAAAAGATTGTTACAGCCAAGGACATCCCAGACGGCCAAAGCCAACGATTCAAAGTCCCGAAAAACATCCTGGTTTCGAAGAAGTTCAACACACTCGCCATCCACGTTAAAGAAGGCAGCCTCCCCAAGGCGCCGCTGCTCATCGACTACTTCAATGAACTCGAACTCGGCCCAGAGTGGGAACAGATCCACACCAAACCTGAACCCGCTGATCTGCAGGCTGTCGAAAAACAGCCGACGCACGCCTTCTACACGGCGGCCAATTTCCGGCTCTCCGCAACGCCGCTCGACTCGACCATCGAACCGATCCCCGGCAAGCGCGTGCCACCTGGCGAATCGCTAGCCGCCCTGCAAACCGATGACGACCTGGTCGTCGAACAGCTCTTGCACGAACCGCAGGTCGCCCAGCCGACCCATGTCAGCTTCGACTCGCGCGGGCGCATGTGGGTTTCCCAATACCGCCAGTATCCTTATCCCGCCGGTGTGAAAATGCTCAGCCGCGACCAGTACTACCGCTCGAAGTACGACAAGACGCCGCCTGCCCCGCCGTACCACGATCGCGGTGCCGATATCATCAGCGTGCACGAAGACAGCGATGGCGACGGACGCTACGACAAACATACAAACGTCCTCGAGGGACTCAACATGGCCAACTCCGCCGTGCGCGGTTGGGGTGGATTCTGGGTGATGCACACGCCCTACCTGCTTTTCTACCCAGACGCCGACGGCGACGACATCCCCGACCGAGCGCCAGAGGTGCGCCTTGCGGGATTCGGTTTGGAAGACACCCACAGCGTGGCCAACGGCCTGGCTTGGGGACCGGACGGATGGCTCTATGGCGGTCAAGGCAGCACCACTACCAGCCGCGTCATCCGCCCTGACATTGATCCCAAGGATGCCCCGGGCGTCTACAACGAGGGCTGCATGGTCTGGCGCTACCACCCGGCGACAAAACAATACGAAATCTTCGCCGACGGCGGCGGCAATACCTTCGGCCTGTCCTTCGACGCGGAGGGGCGGCTGTTCAGCGGACACAACGGCGGTAGCACCCGCGGCTGGCACCACATCCAAGAGGGACAGTTTCTCAAACAAGGCAAGAATCCTGGCAAGTTCGGCCCACCACCAAACCCGTACACCTTCGGCGAGTTGCAGATGATGCGCAGCACCAATCCGGTGCCGCGCTTTTCCCACATGAGCGTCGTGGTTGGCGGCAGCGCCATGCCCAAACGCTTCCAAGAGAAATTCCTCGGCGCTGACCCGCTGCATCACTACCTGGTCCACGCCGATCGCAAAACCCGCGGCAGCACTTTCGAGACCACTGACCTCGGCTTCCCACTACGCACTGACAAAGACATCACCTTTCGCCCGGTCTACCTCGCCAACGCCCCGGACGGCAGCATGGTCGTCGCCGATTTCTGTGAACAATACATCGCCCACGGCCAGAACTACCAAGGCCAGATCGATCCCACCAGCGGGCGAATCTACCGCTTGCGCGGCAAGGCGGAAAAACTCGAAAGCGACTACAATCTCGAAGCCAAAACCAGCGCTCAGCTGGTGCAAGTCCTCAGCCACGACAACCTCTGGCACCGCCACACAGCCGCCCGCATCCTCGGTCAGCGCGGTGATAAGTCCGTCCTGCCTGCACTGCTCGACGCACTCGGAAAACCAGACCTTCACCCCGCCCTCGACGCCCTGTGGGCGCTGCACCAGATGGGTCAGTTAGACGAAGACATCGCCGTGCAAACGCTGCAGCACCCGGCGCCACAAGTCCGCGCCTGGGTCATTCGACTCATGGGCGATTCGCGCGAGCTACCCGACGGATTTTCCGCTGCACTGCTGTCCGCCGCCAAATCGGAACCGAGCGCGGAGGTCCGCAGCCAGACCTTGTCCACCGCCGCCCGGCTCTCGTCGGCAGAAAACGCCCTGCACTTGATCGACGAGACGGTATTTCCCCAGAGCGATCTCGACGATCCTAACATCCCCGCCATGATGTGGTTCGCCATCGAGCGCCACTGCACGGCGGACGCCGATCTCATCATCACCAACTTGGAGCACGATCCACTCTGGGAGCGACCGCTTTTCAAGTCCTACATCATCCCACGACTGATTCGACGTTTCGCTGAATCCGGCACGCGCCGAGATCTGCTCCACTGCGCCCGGCTGCTAGAACTCGCGCCAACGAAGGAAACCAAGACTGCCTTGCTGAGCGGATTCGAACAGGCCTTCGATGGCCGCGTCCCGCCACCGTTCCCCGCAGAACTCCTCGCCCAGCTAGGCGACGGCTCGCTCTCGATGCAGATCCGTCAGGGAAAAGCGCAGTCCCTAGCGGAGGGACTGGCGATTCTTAGTCAACCAGCCGCCGAACAGCTTGCCGTGATTCACGCCTTCGGCACCTATGCCCACCAGCCGGCCGTCTCACCACTCATCCGGCTCGCTACAACCAGCGGAACCAATCAAGCTGCGGCGCTCGCCGCCCTACAAATCTACACCGACCCAGAAATTGCCAGCGCGCTCACAAAAAAGTTCCCCACCCTGCCGGCGCAACTCAAACCAGCCGCCCTCAACCTGCTCGGCTCGCGCCAGGCCTGGGCGCTCGAGCTGCTCGAGAGCGAAGCCGTTCCCAAGACCGGCTTCGATCCAGATCTGATCGCACGCCTGCGCCTGCACCCTTCCGAACCGCTCAAAACGCTATTGGACAAACACTTTCCCAACAGTAATCAAGCCGCAGATCCCCGAGCTAAGACGGAGACGATCCGCAAAATTCTCGCCGCCAAACCCGGCAATCCCTACCGCGGCGAAACCCACTACACGGCGCGCTGCGCCGCCTGCCACACCCTGTTTTTCAAAGGGGGCAAGGTCGGACCCGACCTCACCCGCTACCAGCGCGACGACCTGTCCACCATGCTCAACAGCATTGTCGATCCCAATGCCGAGATCCGCGAGGGATACGAAAACTTCCTCGTCACCACCAAGGACGGGCGTCTGCTCAGCGGATTCCTCGCCGAGGAAGACGCCAATACCATCGTCATGCGCGGATTTGACGGTTCCAACACCACCATCCCGCGCAAACAGATCAAACAACTCAAACCCGCCGGCCGCAGCCTGATGCCCGCAGGCCTGCTCGACGGGCTAGACGACCAACAGTTGCGTGACCTGTTCGCCTACCTAAGAATATCCCAACCCATCAGCAAATGAAACTAATCACACTTCTCACTATCATCGCCGCCCTCATCTCCACCGCTTCCGCTGACGAAAAGAATGTCATCCGCATCGGCATGATCGGGCTCGACACCTCCCACGTCACGGCATTTACCGAGACGATCAACAATCCGCAAGCCAAAGGCCACGTCCCGGGAGCCAAAGTAATCGCCGCCTTCAAAGGGGGAAGCCCGGACATCGAGTCAAGTATCTCCCGCGTCGATGGCTACACCAAAACCCTCGCGGAGAAATACGGGGTCGAGATCTGCGACAGCATCGAAGCGGTCTGCGAAAAAGTAGACGCCGTGATGATCGAATCGGTCGACGGCCGGCCGCATCTAGAGCAAGCACGCAAGGTAATCGCCGCAAAAAAAATCCTCTTCCTCGACAAACCGGTCGGTGGCTCGCTAAAGGACGCCATCGAAATCTACCGGCTCGCGAAAGAAGCAGGTGTTCCGGTGTTTTCATCCTCGTCACTGCGTTTCGCCAAATCGACCCAGGCAGTGCGCAACGGCAGCATCGGCAAGCTCAGCTACGCCCAGACCACCAGCCCGGCCTCGCTCGAACCACACCATCCGGATCTCTACTGGTACGGCGTGCACGGCTGCGAAGCGCTTTTCACTGTGATGGGCAGCGGCTGCGAATCAGTTAAACGCGGCACCACCGAAGACGGAAAGATCGAAGTCACCGGAATCTGGAAAGGCGGCCGCACCGGAATCTTTCGCGAAGGCAAAGGCTACAGCGGAACCGCCAAGGGCGAAAAAGGCGAGGCCAAGATCGGCAACTTCGACGGCTACCAACCGCTAGTCGCCGAGGTGGTGAAATTCTTCAAAACCAAAAAACCACCCGTCACCCCAGAGGAGACCATCGAACTGTTCGCCTTCATGGAAGCCGCCGACGAGAGCAAACGCCGCGGCGGCGACGAGGTCACGATCGCCGAGGTGATGGAAAAAGCCCGAGCGAAGTAACATTGTTAGTCCTCTAGAAAATGACGGAATCCACCACCGAGCAATCCGCCAATGCCTGAACCAGGAGCTGTTTCCAAGCGTGACCGAAGCTCGCGTTGTGATCGAGGAATGGAGGCACTTATACAACCGTGTTCATCCGCATAGTAAATTGGGCTTTCAAAGCCCGGATAAATTTGCTACAACCCAAACCGAACTGGGACTGATCTCCGCTCCGGCTACGCCTGCGCTACGATCAATCCCAACTTAACCAGAACAAGAACCGGCTCTGGAAACCTAGCACCTAAAGTGGCCCATAAAGGGTGTTCAGCTCATTTGAAAATGGAGCCGGCTGACGGACTCGAACCGTCGACCTACTGATTACAAATCAGTTGCTCTACCAACTGAGCTAAGCCGGCCTGTTTTTTCGAACAGGCCGCAAAGATAGATGAAATTACCCGCTCTGCAAGTGCTGCAAGCAGGTGGTGATTTACCCGCCGATCGGGTTCTTCCACTCTCCACTGCGGATCCTCTCGAGGATGACGGCAATTAATATCACCAGGCCAAGGACAATCATTTGGGTCTCACTGCCCAGTAGCAGGATGTTCATGCCGTTGCTGATGACGGCAATAATGAAGGCCCCGATCAAGGTGCCGAATACCTTTCCCTTGCCGCCGAAAAGGGAGGTTCCGCCGACAACAACGGCCGCGATGACCATCAACTCGTAGGTTTCCCCGTAATTGCCTGCCCCGCTCTGCAGTTGGGATGCCATCACGATGCCCCCAAGGCCAGCCGTTGCCCCGCAGATTGCATAGACAATGAGCTTAATGTTTCTTGGCGATATACCCGACATGCGTGCTGCTTCCGGGTTGGCTCCCGTTGCGTAGATATACCGGCCGAGGGTGGTCTTGTTCATGATGATGTGTGCCGCTGTATAAAGGAGCAGCATCAGGATCACGCAGTTGGGAATGCCGAAGCTCAAGCCATTGCCCAACCACTGGAAGCTGGCAGGAACGTCACTGATGGTTTCATTGTTGGCGATCTTGAAGGCTCCTCCCCGCAATACCTGCATCATGGCAAGGGTGGCTATGAAGGGCGGCACACAGAGCCGGCTTACCATGAGTCCGGTGAAGGCACCGGACAGGGAGCAAACCGCAATGCCGGCAGCGGAGGCAATCAAATACGCGGACAAGCCTGCGCCTGATGCCCCGCCCATGGCTTCAATAATGCTGCATGTCACCACTGCTGAGAGGGCAATCATGCTGCCCACCGAGAGGTCAATTCCCGCGGTGATGATGACCATGGTCATGCCAATGGCAAGAATGGCAATCACGGCGATCTGGCTGGTAATGTTCCTGAGATTGGATGCGGTTAAAAAGACCGGCCATCGATAACTTTCAGGAAAAAACAGGGCTATGTTGGAATCCCGGCGTTGCTCAAGGTATGCGTCAAAAACGGGAGATTTCTTCATGGATGATGCTGCTGCGATCAGGTTGATGTCCCCGGATTTCTCCATTTCCCTGCGGATCAGGGGCGGGCCGCCTATGCCCTTGCCGGCCACGGTCAGTTGCCTGGCCAGCAGGGCGTCCTCAAGAGTCTTTGCGAAATCCCTTCCGCTCTGGTTGTCACCTGCAGCGATGAAGATTCTCGGGTCTTCGGCAAGAATGTTCCCCGCATCCTTCTCGGCGACCTTAATAATGTCTCTAGCCAGTTTCCTGCCAGCGGAGGCTCCCTCGGGGCTCCTCTCCTCGATTGTCAGGATACTGAAAAAGGCGGCGAGCAGGAGCAGGACGGCGGCCATCCCATACTCGCCGGACACAAAGGCAAGGGGTTTCCTGAGGAGCTGAGCAATTGCTGACATGTTTGTTGCCTGCCCGGATCCGGCTCAACGTCCCGGCCCTGCCTGCTTGCTGATAAATCGCCTGCTATTGAAGCTTGGCGTTGTGGGCATCAATGACTTTCTTGAATCCATTGACCCGCTCGATGCAAGACTCGACTCCCCGGTAATCAATGATCACGACCTTGCCGCCCTCCTCACCAAGGGCGTCGATCATTGCCTGTCCGGCAAGTTCACCGCCCTGGGCGTTGTCAGTTCCGACGTGGGAGACAACCTTGGCACCCTCTGCCTGCACTCGGACATCAAAGGAAAACACCGGGACGTTGGCATTGTTCGCCTCCTTGACTGCAGTCCCTATCGCTTGCGAGTTGGTTGGGTTGAGGGCAATGGCAACGACTTCCTTCACCAGGAAATCCTTGATCTGTTTCTGTTGCTTGGAAATATCATTCTCGGCACCAAGGTAAATGAGGTCGTAGCCGTGCTGTGCCGCCTCATCGCGCATGTTGGCCTCAATGACTTTGAAGAAGGGGTTGGCAATGTCCATGCAAGTGGCTCCAATGAGCCCCCTTGATTTCTTGTCGGCTGTCCCGTCGGCCGGATTTTCGGGTGTCAGCGGTTCATCAGAGTCAACGCTATCCTTGGTGTAAAGGGTCGCCGGGATGTCAATGTTCGGCTTTACTTCCTCGCCACTCAGGTACGCTACGATGGCCTTGATGCATTCACGGCCGATCTTGTCCGGATGCTGGATCGGATCAGCGTAGATTTTCCCCTCCTTGATTGCCTTTTTTCCTGCCGGCATGCCGTCAAAGGCAATGACGGTGACCTGGTCAAGCTTCCCGGCCTTTTCCAGTGCTCCCACCGCGCCAAGTCCGCTGGGGTCATTGATGGCGAAGATACCCCTCATGTCCGGGACCCTCTGCAGTGCGTCTTCAGCGGCTTTGAATCCCTTATCTCTTTTTCCGTCACCGGAAAGTTCGGCAACGATCACGATCTGTCCTTCGACCTGGGCTGTGTTTTGTCCCTGGTCTTTACCCTTGTTGCACCCGATGAAGGTGACGGTGGTGAGGGCGGTGATAAGCGGGACGGTGAATTTTTTCATGATGGCAGCTGGTTTGTTACCCCTTATTTATCTGTTGGAGCCCGCCTGATGACAAACAAAAACCGGATTATTTGAGCAAGGCGAGTACCTTAAAACATCAGATTGATGCCAGAGCGTTGTGAGGCTTATGTGTGGAAACACAAGCCATGAAAGTCCGCTTCACTCTTTTACCCGTTCTCCTATGCCTGCTTTTTCCCACTTTATTGCCATCTGCTGCCGGGGAAATTCCCGGCAAGGCCGGGAATTGGAACGGGTTTGAGCGGCGTGATTTTTCCCACGAGGGGCTCAAGTGCATCGTTGTTGTCCCGAAATCGGTGGCAAAAGGCAGACCCTGGGTCTGGCGTGCGCGTTTTTTCGGCCACCAGCCACAGGCGGACATCGCCCTGCTGAAACTTGGTTTTCATATTTGCTACTGTGAGGTGGGTGGGCTCTTTGGTAACAAGGAGGCTGTGCAGCGCTGGAACCGATTCCATGCATACCTGACCGGGGAACACGGATTCTCGAGCAAGCCAGCACTTGAGGGCATGAGTCGCGGCGGGCTTATCATCTACAACTGGGCCGCTGCCAATCCCGGCAAGGTGGCCTGTATCTATGGTGATGCACCGGTGTGCGATATCCGTAGCTGGCCCGGAGGCAAGGGCAAGGGAAAGGGGGGAGGCGGTGCCTGGAAGGGTGCGCTCAAGGCCCACGGTATTACCGAGGAGGAGTCGGTGAAGGCGCCGGTGAGCCCTGTCCATAAGCTTGGACCTATTGCCGAGGCGAAAATACCGCTGCTGCATGTGGTCGGGGCGGCTGATACTGTGGTGCCGGTGGAGGAGAACAGTGCAGTGATTGTTGAGCGTTACCGCAAGCTGGGTGGTGAGATCAAGGTGATCTCAAAGCCGGGAGTCGGTCATCATCCGCATGCACTGAAGGATCCCGGGCCGATCGTGGACTTTATCCGGCAACATACCATTGGTTCCTGAGGCTTGATGCCCTCAGGCCTTGCCGGTAATTTTACCTCTGGCGCGGATGCGCCGGGCCTCGGGCAGGATGATCAGTGAGGCGATGAGGATCAGGATCGCGCTGAAGATGGCAACACCACTGCCGAACCCGCGTAGAAGGGCGAAGCCGATTACAGGGGCGGCAATCCCGCGTAGGCCGGTGGTGCAGGTATGCACCGACATGTATTCCGCGGTGTGTTCGGGCGGTGCGATTTTTGTGACCCATAGTGACCAGGCAATATTGCCCCCGGCAAAGGCAAATCCCTGCAACCCCGTGCCGATGGCGATGACAAGGAATGACTCTCCGTAGAAGACCACCAGTATCGCGCTGCAAAAGAGGACATTGAGGATGATGCGCAGAAAATAGAAGTTGAGCCGGTCGAAGAGCCAGCCCCACGGGTAGGTGAACACCAGCTTGACGATATTCGGGATGATGAAGGTGAGGAGGGTGACCTCAAAGGCGGTGAAATTATTTCCGTAATCCTCATTGGCGAAGTATTCGGTCCATATCTTCAGCGAGGTAAGGTTGCCGATTCCCATGAGCATCCACGAGATGATCAAGACACGGAACTTTCTGTCCTCCTTCAGCCAGCGGAAGGCAGTGAAAGGGTTGGTGCTGCCCGGGCTCAGCTTGACCTTTGGCATGATCCAGGTGGCGGCGGCACCCAGCAGGGCAAAGCCAGCGAACCACCAAAGCAGCGGCTTGAAGTTCTCGATGTCGGCATCAATCCATTTGCCCGCTGCCCAGGCAAAAATGATGGCGATGATGCCCCGGAAGGTTGCGGTTATGGCAAAGATTTTTCCGCGACGTGCTGTTGGGAAATTGTTCTGGTAGACTTGTGTTAGCAGGGGCAGAGGCAGCATGAAGGCGAAGAAGCCGATACTGATCCCGGTCATGTAGATAACCAGTGAATCAGGGAAGGCGGCAGCACAGGCAATGCCTGCAGCCCCGACCAGGTTGAATACCGCTGCACTGTGGGTGAGTTCCCAGTTGAGTTTGCGCACCAGTGGCACGATGGCGATACTGGCAACCATGCCTCCCCCGGAGATCGCCAGCAGGAGGGCCTTTTGCCAGTCGCTTGCCTGGTAGTATTCAAGGGCGATTAATCCCGCCAGCGGGATGAACAGGTACTCGATTATCCCCACCGGGATGGATCGCCACAGCTCGAGACGAAAAGTCCTGCGTATTGTCTCTGGGGTTGGTTCCATGGGCAGCGCGGTCAGCGGGGTGCCCCTAAACGACCATCAACGGGCAGGAAGTTAATGCGCAGCATGCGCTTCGCCACTGAAATCGGCCTCAGGGGCTGATCAAGATGAAGGCAACCGTCATCAATGCCGCATCCACTACGGCGTGGCTTGCCCAGGCCCCGGCAAGCGTGCCCTGCCGCTGGTAGAGCCAACTCCAGAAAAATCCCCCGATGCCAACAGCGCTACTGAATAACAGCGCCCAATGAAGAGGAAAGAACTGCGATGTCACGACGACATGGTGCAGAGAGAACCCGGCGGCTGCCATTGCGTGTGCGGCCGGGCGGGACACCAGGTTGCGCAGGTTGCCGTACACGAACCAGCGCCAGTAATATTCCTCAAGCAGGGAATGGAACAGGCTGAGGCAAACGGCGAAAAGGATGAAGTGTTCCTGGATCCCAAGGTTAACGACCTTTTCCTCAATGGCTCCGGTTGCCGATTCCACAAGGCTGCCCAGGGGGGTTACCATTAATGCCGCCATTGTCCCTGCAATGCCAAGGCCGATGAGCAGGCCCAGCGGGATGGCGCGCAGATGGACTGCCATTGGCCGCAGTTTCCAACTCAACGGGCGTCGCAGGAAAAACAGTGTTGCCAGCGCAGGCCAAAGCAGGATAAAGAGCTTGGCACTTCCATAGGCAGGCTGCGCCACACTGGAACCCTTCAGCCAGACAAAGTAGAAGAGTGCCGTGAGTGCCGGGATAATCATCGCGGGCAGCAGGACAAGCCAGGTTCGGCGTCGGCAGCTTGGGTCCATCTATCCTATCCTAACCATTACTACCTGCCCGAAACGAATTGAAAATTTCCTCCGGCGGCATTGATTAAAGTGATGTTTTTTTAAGGGGAAGGGGAGCAGTGTCCAGTCTTGGAGCCTACCGTTGCTCGCCTGTCGGAGCCCAATCCGGGCATGCTACTTGTGTATTTGTTGCCACCCTGCCTCCATTAAATGGAGGGCATCCTTGCAGTTGAACCAGTCGTGCTTCTGAGCATAGAGTAACCAGACCGATAGCGCCCCGGTGAGGAGCGTGGTTATGATAATCAGGGGATTGCTGAGCAATTTCTCCGGCTCAAGGCGGGCTGTCTCTTCTTTCATTGCATGCCTGAAGTAGGCCATGATCGCAAGCAGGATGACAGGGAAAACCATTACCAGGTTGTTCAGCGGCTCGTAGACAGCCATGGCAATCCCGGTGCAGAAACAGAACAGGCAGGCATAGCCGATCATTGCCATGATCAGGCGCTGTTCGTTGTAGATTCTGAAGCTCCTGCGATAGCTTCCGCTGATCTCATCATCATTGATGAAGCGGTATTCGGAGTAGCGCTTGCCGGTCATCAGCAGTGCCCCGAAGAACCACCAGGCCAGGATGATGGAAAGCGGCGGAAGTGCGTTAACATCCGCGGGGACAACTGCAAACCAGCCCAGGAGCAAGCGCAGTGGATTGTTGATAGCTTCGGATATCACGTCCAGGAATGCCTTATCCTTCAGGCGTATGGGCGGGATGTTGTAGAGCAGGGCGAAGAGCATCAGCAGGCTCAGTGACACGAAGTAGAGCCGGTTGTCAAAAAGCAGCCAAGCCAGAGAAAATCCGCCTGCCAGTAGCACGGCCATCACGGCCCAGAGAACCGGAACCCTGACCTTTCCCGCGGGAATCCCACGCATTTTCTTGGCCGGGTGCAGTGCATCGAAGGGAGCATCAAGTATCTCGTTGAGGATGTAATAGGAGGAGGCAACCAGGCAGGCGGGAACCAGCGAGAGCGCGGCATTGAGCATGAAGCCGGGTGGCAGCTCAAGGTCATAATAGAGCACCAGTGCGACAACGTGGCCAAAGAGGATAAAGGTGTTCTTCAGCCAGTGGTCGACTCGGCAGATCTTGATGTATTCAATCAAAGTGGTATCCGCCTCACACAGGGCGGGTCTGCAGATTGATAACCCAAGGTCAGGCAGTGAACAAAGGCTTTATCGGGGCTTTCTGCTGCCGGCACATTCCCCCTTGAAACGAGGCATCGACATCCTTTGCACCAGTTTCGTTGAAGGCTCCGCGTTGTGGTGTATTGGTTGGTGAGTCGTCCCCGTAGTTCAACGGATAGAACAAGGCTCTCCTAAAGCTTAGATGCAGGTTCGATTCCTGCCGGGGACGCCAGACTTCGTTCTTTATGCGAATTCTTCATTTCGGCGATATTCACTTTTGGCGCTTGCAGCTTGACCGGGATTTTTATTATCCCAAGCGGGTTCTTGGCGTTGCAAACCTTGCCCTGCGGCGGCGGCACCATTTTCCGGAGCAACTTGCACGGGAGACCATGGAGCGGATTGCCGCGGAAGATGCTGACATGGTGCTCTTTTCCGGTGACATGACCACGATGTCCCTCGAGGGCGAGTTCCGGGACGCGGCCAAAGCCTTTGCCCCCTTATATGAGAAGTGGGGTGAGCGGCTTGTGGCAATTGCTGGCAACCATGACCGGTATTCGCCAAGGAGTGTTCGCCAGCAATACTTCGAGAAGCATTTCCCCCAGGCAGCCCTGCCGGAAGGGCGCAGGGTATTTTCCCGGCAGTTTGGAGACCATGTTGCCGTGGTCGGACTTGATGCCTCCCGGCCGTTCATGGTGCGTTCCAACGGTCTGCTGGATAAAGACCTCGAGCGGGAACTCGACCATGAGCTGGAAGTGATTGGCGAAACCGGAAGGCAGGTTCTCCTGATGGGGCATTTCCCTTATTCCTACCCCGGGCAACATCCCGGAAAATGGCACCACAGGTTGTTGCGTGAGGGAACCCTTGCCGGGTTGATTGCCCGCCACCAGCCGGCGGCCTACCTGCACGGGCACAAGCACGTGCGTTGGTGCCTGCGTGATGCCAGGACTCCACAGACACTCTGCCTTAATTGCGGGCCGGCCGGCATGTCCTCAAGTTGCCCGGACAGCCACGCGGGTTGGTTGACCTTTGAGCTATCCCAAGGCGGTGCCCTCACCGGGATCACCAAGGTAAGCCTCTTACCTGAAGGTGATCTTCAGCGTGAGGCTGTCACGATTCCCCCGCAGCTTCCCGGCTAGTTTCCGGCTAGACGTCGCAGACTTCCGCTGCGTGGCGCAGTGCCTTGATGGGATCTTCCCAGGTGGGCAGGAACTCCTGAGCCACGTAGCCATCGTAACCTGTCTCCAGGATAGCGCGCATGAC
>Ga0315316_10002145_pt1 | contig 14118 bp, 18 predicted proteins | sample M160m3416metaG_FD_203702 | JGI IMG/M metagenome (GOLD analysis project Ga0315316, IMG submission 203702) | Ammonia-oxidizing marine archaeal communities from Monterey Bay, California, United States - M1 60m 3416 | ecosystem: Environmental > Aquatic > Marine > Intertidal zone | place: USA...
GTGGCTTTTTCTAATGGTAGAATGGAATTTGGTGAAAGAGCTCTAGGAAACAGATCCATTTTGGGTGATCCTAGAGATAAGGAAATTAAAAACAAAATAAATTCAATAATAAAATACCGAGAAAACTATAGACCTTTCGCACCTGCAGTATTGTCTGAAAAAGCTCAAGAATATTTTGATATTCCTGAAAATTTTGAATGTAATTATATGGAAAAAGTTGTACCTGTAAAAGACGCATATCGCAAAGAATTACCTGGAATTACTCATGTAGATGGTTCTGGTAGGATACAAACTGTGTCTAAATTTGATAATCCAGTATTTCATAGTATTATTGAGAAATTTGAAAAAATTACCGGTTATCCAATAGTCCTTAATACATCATTTAATATTAATGGAGAGCCAATTGTTTTAACACCTGATGATGCAATTAACACATTTTTTAATAGTGGTTTAGAGTTTTTGGTAATTAATAATTATATTATCCAAAAACAATAATTAAAAATTAAAATGACAAAAAAAATATTTTATTGGCTTGATACAACATTACTACATTTTTGTTTAGGACATTTTATAGAACAAAAAATTGATTGTGAGAATTTTGCAATTATTGATATCCCAGAAAAACCACGAGATTTTTTTAAAACACAAGATTTTTTAAAATTTAAAAAATCTTGGTTTTTTCATGATCATATTGATGTTAACAAATCCAAACCTAATCTTGATTATATTTCAAAATTTGAGAAAAAATATGATATTAATTTGTGGAAGTTGGCCTTAAATGATAGATTATTTTTTAGATTTAATAAATTCTATAAATTCTCTAGAGATGAGATCTTGTCTATCGTTGAACAAGAATGTAAGCTTTTTGAAAAAATTCTTGATGAAAGTAAACCTGATTTTTTAATAATGAAAGAAACTTTCATGCACAAAGATGAAATATTTTATCAAATGTGTATAAAACGAAATATCAAACCATTAATTCTTAATCAACCCAATATTGGTTATCGATGTATGATATCTGAAAAACTACGTCATTTTGACACGTTAGATTCACTTGAAAATATTGATGGTAAAAATAGAACTATTGAAGAACTACAACAAGTTCTTAATAGTCTTAATTTATCTAATCAAGCAAAAAATATGATTAACAAAAGTGGAACATCGAAGCGTGGAAAATTCTCTGCAATGTTTGACTATATGAAATCAAGCAATAATGAAATAAATACACATTATACATACTTTGGAAGAAATCGTCTAAAAGTTCTCTATAATGAAATTACACATGAACTTAAAAGAAAATCACGTAAATCCTTTATAGATAAAAATGCAATTACAAAAGTCAACCTTAGAGAAAAATTCCTTTATTTTCCTTTAGCTGTGGAAGAAGAAAGAAATATACTCATTTCTGCACCGTTTTTTACAGATCAATTAGAAATTATAAAAAATATTGCAAAATCTCTTCCCATAGACTACAAATTATATGTGAAAGAGGCTCCTGGACAAGCCGTTCGCTATTGGAGGCCAATTTCTGAATACAAAACAATTATGGAAATACCAAATGTTCATCTAATTCATCCTTCATTTGATAATGTTGAATTAATAAAAAATTCATCATTAGTATTCACCGTTTCTGGTTCATCTGGATTTGAAGCATGTTTTTACAACAAACCTTCTATAGTCTTTGTTGATATTGGTTATTCAGTTCTACCATCTGTCTTTAAAATTGGAGAGATAGAAAAATTACCCGCACTTATCAAAAAAGCAATAAATCATAAAGTTGATAGCAAATACCTTGATAGATATATGACTTATCTTGAAAATAATTCTTTTGACTTTGATTACATGGGTTATCTAACTGAAGAATTAGATCATTTCTACTTTGGAGGAAGTTCACAAAATGTGTTAATATCTGAAAAAAAAATGAAACAATTTTTACAAAATCATAATACTGAATTTAATTCTCTTGCAGATAAATTTGTAAAAAGATTACTTATTTGAGTAAAATTCTACGATATATTTATTATATTGAATTTTTATTTTTTTCATATGACTAATTTATTATTCGAATTACAATTAGACGCTCCTAAAAATGAATTAATTAAATCAGCTAGTGACTTTGAAAATTTTACTCAATATCTTCCTGCACAATTACAAAAAATTGAAATTATAGAACAATCAAATGATAAAATAATAACTAAGGAAACCCTTCAATTCTCCTCTATCTTAAAAAAACAAATTGAAATACAATGTGAGCATACAATTGATTCAAATAAAATTTTTACAAAAGTTATACAAGGTCCAGCAGAAAATTCAATAATTATTGTAACTTTTGAAGCTAACCAAAATGGAACTTTGGTAAAAATTGATATTGACTTGAAACTTGGCCTAAAATATAAAATTCTCTTACCATTAATCAAAAAATGGTATAAATTTCTTTTACAGGGTGTACTCTATAAAATAAATACTACTACAAACCAAAATCTGCAACAATGACTGAATTTTCAAAAATAATTAATTGGGATAATGTATTTGCTCAAGCTGAAACATTTCAAAATAATAAACCTTTCAAATATGGATTCATTGAAAATATATTCTATGAAGATTTTTATGAAAAATTATATGAGACATATCCTTCATTAGATACTTTTGAAAAAGGCAATACATATTCAAAATCTCAATTAATCAAATATTGGGGTAATAACAACAAATCAGTTATTCCTGCAGAAGGAAATGATAATAATTATTCTGAAGAATGGAATCTACTTAAACGATATTTGGAATCTGAAGATTTCTTAAAAAACATGTCAAAGTTTTCAGGTATTTTATTTAATAAACTAAAGTTCTTCAGTTTGATTGCACATAGAAAAGGAGGTTTTCAATCACCTCATAATCACAATATGGGTGAATCTGTCGCGGTTGCAATGTTTTACTTTTCTAAAGGATGGAAAGAAGGTGAAGCAGGTGGTACTTACGTATCTAGTGACATGGATGAATCAACAATATTATTTGAACCTTATAATTTAGATAACTCTATGATAATCTTTCAAGACGGCCCAGTTTCATGGCATGGTTGTAGATATGTGACAAAAGATGCTGAAAGACGTTCCCTCCAATTATATCTAGATAGAGTTGTTGATGGAAAATTTGTCGGTGGTGGTGCAACTGAAGATGATTACGGTATTGAAAAAACAGAAAAACTAGATCTTTAAAAAATTAATTAACTCAAAAACTCTTCTAAGACATTTTTAGCATGTCCTTTTGGTTCAACATTTCTAAAAATTTTAAAAATTTTTCCTTCTTTATCAATAAGAAACGTAGAACGTTTTATGGCTAATACCTCATTTCCTAAAAAATTCTTTGTTTCTGTTACGCCAAATGTTTCTGAAACTGTATGTTCTGTATCCGATAATAATGGATATGGAATTTTAATACTATCACAAAATTCTTGATGAGAATCAGAATCATCATCACTTATTCCCACAATCTCTATTCCATTTTTTTTAAATTCTTCAAAAAACTTTGAAAATTCTTCAGCTTCTAATGTACAGCCCGGATTAAAATCATTTGGATAAAAATAAAATATACATTTTTTCCCCAAAATCTTATTGCTAGAAAATTCATTACCTGATGCATCTTTTAAATTAAAAATTGGTAAATTATCTCCTATCTTGATCATATTCATACACTTTTTTTTCGAAATTTATCTCTTCTGAAATTCTTCAAAATCTGATTTATAGTCGACATCTATATCATCATTAATTTCATAATAAATTGTATTTTTGTTATACATATTTTTATTTAATTTTAAAATTTCATCAACTTGAAAAATACATACAAAATGCTTTATCTCTATACATTCTGGATAATCTTGTCTTCTGTATAGGTCATGTTCAACTATCTGCTCTCCTCTTTCTCCATCTTTTTTATATAAACACAAGAATGGATGACTTTTTGGTTCACTACAGCATAATAGTGTTGTCGCATTTTTTATTTCATAATGCTTGAATATCTTTTCAATATCTGAAAATTTTCTATTTGGAGATGTCAGATATAACATGATAATTATATCATGTGGTTTCATTTCAAATTTTTTAGATACATCTAACATTACATCTTGAATATTTGTTTCATCCAAGCATAATTGTTTATCACGTTTTAAAATTTTAATTTTAGATGATGATAATCTATCGATAATATCCTCATCATCTGTAGTGACAATTGTTTGTTTTTGTAATTCTAAAGGAATTTGATTAATAGTGAAATCTAATAATTTTCTATTCTTGAATGGAAACCCTTTTGAATTTTTTCTTGCAGGTATAACAAAAAATATATTTTTCCCCTGAAGTTCTTTCATAATATTTTCACAAACTTTCTTTTATTTGATGATTGTTTAATTGCTAAAGCAATTTTCATAGTTTCAATACCTGATTCTAAATTGTTTAGAGTTTGTTCTCTTTTTTTTACACATCTAAAAAAATGTTTTATTTCGTCTATGTACATTTGATTCCTTACATGGTTTTTATCATGCAATAAAACTTGCCACTTTTTCTTTTTGTTCATGTATGCCATTACTTTATTTTGATCCGAATTCCATGTTATAGTTCCTTTCGTGCCTTTAATTTTACAACTTCTCTCTTGTGGTCTCTGGAAAAAATCTAAATGCAATTCGGCAATTATTTTTTTATTAAATTCAATTAGACTAGCAGAATAATCATCAGCAGAAATCTTGAGATTACTAAATTTACCTGATATTGAAACTACTGATCTTGGATAACCAAACATCCAATACAAATAATCTATTTCATGTATCATTGTAAAAATTATTCCTCCTCCAAACTTACTCTTTCCTGCATAACTTTTTTTATAATCTTCATTCGGATGCCAATCTGGTAAATAAGAACCATTTTCACATTGAATTGAAATAATTTTCCCAATTTTATCTTCTATTATCAATTTACGTATTTTTTTTATACAATGATGGAATCTCAGATTACACCCCATTTGCGTAATTATCTTCTTTTCTTTTACAATTTTCCTAAGTTTTTTTATGTTTGATGTTGAATCTGATAGTGGTTTTTCAATAAATAGATCTAATCCTTGTTTTGCAAGTTTTATTGCAGTATCTACATGAAAAGAAGTCTCATTTGTAATAAATCCAACATCTGGATTTTGTTTCAAACAATCATCAATCTTAGAAAAAATTTCTACATCATTATTTTTAATTTGTAAATTATTTCTTTTTGTACAAATAATAATCTGAACTCCTTTTATTTTTAATAAATTTTCATAATGCCTTTTTGCAATAGCACCAAAACCCACAATGAGTACCTTCATTATCTTTTCTCTCTCACAACACTAACAATAGTATAAAGCAAGACTGCTGTTAGTAATAAAATAATTCCCATAATTGTTGTACCGGCACCTAACAATGTAATGTTTGTATTCAATCTTCCAAATTCTGCATAATACTCAATTGCAAAATAAGTAAATGAAATACCTAGTATTAAGAATATTATTGATGGAATCCCATAAAATTTTAGAGGATGTTCAATTGATGTAAACTTAATTGTGCTAATTAGAACTGATGTCCCATGGGATACTGCATTGTGTGTTGATGTATCACCAAAATAATCTATTGTTATTGGCACTTCAATTATTTTAAGATCTAATCTACCAGCTTTAATTAAAATTTCAGTAGAAATTCCCATTCCGTTATCTGATGGTACAATATTTGATAACGCTTTTTTTCCATATGCTCTAAAACCACTTTGTGCATCACTTAAATTTTTTTTAATTGATGCGCTAGTTACTTTTGTTATAACATTAATACCAACTTTTCTATATCGTGGAACATTTGTATTATTATTTAAGAATCTTGAACCGATGACAATATCTGATTCATTTTCAATAATTGGCTTGAGAATTGTGTCCAAATCCCCAACTCTATGTTGTCCATCTGCGTCAAATGTAACTAATACGTCTGAATCATTATCTTTTGCTTTTAGAAAAATTGATTTTATCGCTGCACCATAACCTAAATTTTTTGGATGAGAAATAACTATGGCACCCAAATCTTTTGATATTGATGCTGTCAAATCAGTTGATCCATCATCGCAAACTATGATTTCATCAGCAATTTTTTTCAATTTTTGTATTATTCCTGCAATATTTTTTTCTTCATTATATGCAGGAATTCCTATTGTAACCTTCATGATTATTTCTCAAAAAATAGTTTTAAAACTTAACTGATAACTCCTTCTATCAAAAAAGAAAAATCAATCTTATAATTTTTTCTTAATAAAATCTATAGAATTTACTGGTGATGGGTCAGTATTGCTCAATACTGATGCATATATCGTTGAATAATCTAATAAATAAACCAGATTTGTTATCTTAGATAAAATATTGCCCTCTATTGAATTAACAATTTTATAATTAATATGATTTAATTCAAAAAATTCTTTTAATATGTTAAATCTTTCAGTTGTTTTCATATGATCATCTTGACCTTGAATCAATACTGGTTTCACAGTTGATTTTTTTTCCCATGAAACAATACCGTTATGAGATGATTCAATTACATCTTCAATCATTGCATGAATTTTTGAATTTTCTTGTAAAGAATTTTTATATCTTATTGCTCCAGCTTGTAATCCTGCAGGATAACATATGAAAATTATATTATCTGTAAATTTTGCTAAATCTAGAGCCATATTTTGGTCAGTAAGATTTTCTGAAAAAATATTTTTCCTTGTTTTTTCTAAGGTGTTGATCGTATCTGTAACGTCCACTTGTTTAATTGGAAGAATATATTCTAAAATATTGAGAATTGAAAATAAAAAACTAGCATAAGATGCTCTAGGAGAATGTATCATTGGTATATTCTGAAAGAAAATATTGTTATCTTTACAAAATTTTTCAACCAATCCTCCTGATGAAAAACCAGCAACTTTAGCTTCAGTTTTAGTTACATTTTTTAAAATTTCAACTGTTTCTGACGTATTTCCTGAAACACTTGTTGCTATTACCAAAGTTTTAGAATCGACTGTTTTTGGTAATGAATATCCTTTAACTGTGCTTACATGAATATCTTCTTTTGATAATATTGCTTTTATTGTGTCTCCGATGGAACCTGAACCTCCCATTCCTGCAAAAACTATATGATCAATATCTGTAACATCCAATTTTTCAAATTTTTTTTCATATGATTCTTTTGAAATTTGTGGCCATTTATCATAAATCTTAAACATGAATCTCGAATCAATTTTTTCTAGGTCACTTATTTTCATGTTACACTCATCTTTAGAATATATAAAATATTAACTATGGAATTGTAAATCAAAAAATAATATATGGCTAATAGTTGAGTAATTTATGACTCTAAAAACTGTAGAATGGAAAGATAATTCTGTTATTATGATTGATCAAACTAAACTACCAAATACCCTTGAATATGTTACTTACACTGATTACAATCAAATTGCCGATGCAATTCGTACTCTAGTAGTTAGGGGTGCACCTGCCATTGGTGTCTCTGGTGCATTCGGACTTGCTTTAGCCTCATTACAAAGTGATGCTACTGAAAAAAATGAATTAATTTCATATATGGAAAATGCTAAAAAAATTCTTTTTGAAACAAGACCTACTGCTGTAAATCTTGCATGGGGATTAGATAAAATTATGAAAGTTGCAAATCAGGCAACAACTATAGAAGAAATAAAAAATAATGTTGTTGAGTATGCCAAAAAAATGGCAGCTGATGATATACAAATCAATATGACAATGGGAAAAAATGGTTCTGAGCTATTTGATGACAATGATACTATAATGACTCATTGTAATGCGGGCGCATTAGCTACCGTTGGTTATGGTACTGCATTAGGAGTTATTCGTGCAACAAGAGATAGTGGTAAAAACATCAAAGTTATAGCTACGGAAACTCGTCCAATTCAACAAGGTTCACGTTTAACTGCTTTTGAATTAAAATATGATGGAATTGATGTAAGTCTGATTCCTGATACCGCAGTAGGTTATTCTATGGCAAATGGTCTTGTAGACAAAATTGTTGTCGGTGCAGATAGAATTTTAAGAACAGGTCACGTTTACAATAAAATTGGAACCTATCAAGTAGCAACCATGGCAAACCAACATAATGTTCCATTTTATGTAGCAGCTCCTCTTTCAACATTTGATATGAAAAGTAATCCTGAAGATGTAATAATTGAGCAACGAAAAGGATCTGAAGTGACTGGATTAGGTGATAAAAAAACTGCACCAGATGGAATTAACGTAATCAATCCTGCATTTGATATGACACCTCCTGAATTAATTGCTGGTATTATTACAGAAAAGGGTGTGGCCAAGGCACCTTTTGAAGAATCTATAATAAAATTATTCCAAGCTAATTAATAGAAAGTTTTTATTCATTTCATGTTACTTTTTCTCATGAGTACTGTTAATGTAGAACATGTACGTGATTCACTCAAAAAATGTATGGATCCTGAAGTTCCATTAAGTATTGTAGACATGGGCTTAATTTATGGAATTGATGTAACTGAAAATAATGATGTAAATATCAAAATGACTATGACAACAAAAGGTTGTCCTTTACATGAAACAATGGTTGATGATGTTAAAAGATATGCAAAAAAAGTCTCTGGCGTAAATAATGTTGATGTAGAAATTGTTTGGGATCCTCCATGGACAATGGATAAAATGTCTGATACTGCAAAAGCTATGATGAAAACAATGGGCTCTCAAAATACTCCTGCTCCTATTAATTATGAAACTGCAGTTCCACAAGGTGTAGGAAATCTAGTAAAACAAGAAGATGGTTCTCTGGTACTTGCAAATGAACACGAACAAGGTTTTATGGTTAACCAAGCAATCATAGATTTTTGGAAATCATGTAATGGAGAAAGAAAAGTTACAGAATTGGTAGAATTATTTGCTCAACAAACTGGATTACAAAGAACACAAGTTGAGAAAGAAGTAATGCAATTATTAAAACAACTTCATGAAGGTGGATTACTAATTATTCCAAACCAAAACGATGCTCCAAATGTTGAATTTAAAAAATCAAGTTAAATTTCTTTAATCTCAGTTATTTTTGCTAGAACTGAATCCATTTTTACAATTGCACGTTTCTCTTCCCAGCCTAAAGCAACATACCAGTCACCTGCATCATCATCATACTTTGTTTCTAATGTCTCAATTTTTTTAGATTCTGTTTTGTATTCTTTTAAAATTCCGGACATTGCAAGTGATATTGCATCTTTCTCTGTTTTCAATCGTCTGTCCATTAAACCAATACCTGGATTCATGTATTGATTTTGAAATTATCTTTAATATACTTGATTATTAAAAAAAGGGCCCGATGGGATTCGAACCCATGGCCTGGTGGTCCGAAGCCACCCGCTCTATCCAGGCTGAGCTACGGGTCCAAAAAAATAAGCATTTAACTGGTGTAAATATCTGTCTCAGTTATGAAAATATCAAAAAAAGTTGCAGGTGTGGAATATGCAATTAGAGATATTGTTTCTGCAGCACGTGAAATAGAATTACAGGGAACAACTGTTGATTATCTTAACATAGGTGATCCTGTACAATCTGGATTTCAACCGCCACAAAATGTCAAACAAGCCATGATTGATGCAATTAAAAATGGAAATAATTTTTATACCCGTTCTGAAGGTTTAACTGAATTAACTAAAGCAATTGCAAAAAAAGAAAACGCAAAAGGTTTGTCTATACCCTCTGAAAATATACTTGTAACAAACGGTGTTTCTGAAGGTCTTGATATGGTAATTTCTTCAATAGTCGAAGAAGGTGACGAAGTTTTACTTCCCGGACCATATTATCCTCCATATGCATCATACGTTAGATTACATGGAGGAATTCCAATTGAATTCTCAGTTGATTTGAATTCTTCATCTCCTGACATTGATGATATTAAAAGTAAAATCACTTCAAAGACTGTTGCAATTTGTTTAATCAGTCCAAATAATCCTACAGGTTTAGTATTTAATGAAAATGCTTTAAAACAAATTGTCGATGTAGCAAATGAACATAATTTATACATTATTTGTGATGAAATTTATGATCAAATAGTTTTTGATGAAAAATTTACTGGTATTGGAAAAGTTGCAACTGATTCTCCTGTCATAGTTCTAAATGGTTTTTCCAAAGTTCATTTAATGTCTGGTTGGCGTATTGGGTATATTGCATTCAACAATTCACCACAACTAGATGATATTAAAGAAAATTTACCAAAACTTGCTAGAGTGAGAATTTCAACAAATTTACCAGTACAGTATGCTGCTTTAGAATCCTTAACTGGTCCTCAAGATTATATTCCAAAATTTGTTTCAGAATTAAAAATTCATAGAGATTATGTCATTAAACGATTAAATGAAATGAATGGTATTTCATGCTCAAACCCAAAAGGAGCATTTTATGCATTTCCAAAAATTGAACAAAATAAATTCAATTCTGATAAAGAATTTGTTTTAGAATTATTAAAACAGAAAGGCGTACTCACAGTTCATGGTTCTGGATTTGGTGAACAATATGGTAGTGGCCATTTTAGAATTGTATATTTACCAAAAATGGAGATTTTAGAATCTGCTATGAATAAAATCGAGGATTTTGTTCGTTAATATTTCCAGTTTAAAATTTGTCTAGGTATAATCTCGATTATACAATCTGTATCTTCTAGTAATTCTTTAGCAGATTTATTATCAAATGATTTGAAATATCGTAAAAGAATTTTCTTACCAATTTTGTTTACGATTGATTTCTCTTTTAATAATTTTGCAGTCCCTTTTCCCATAACTCCAAAAATATTTGGTGCGTTAACACCAACATCAACACAAAAACTAACTTTTTTGTGAACTTTGATATTTTTTACTTTTTGAGTTCTAGTATTTGTTCCAACATAGATTTTTCTTGCGTTATACAAATACCAGACTGGAACAATATGTGGAGTATTTTGGTCATCAATAGTTGCTAAATGAAGAATTTTTTCTTTTTTTAAAAATTCAATTAACTTTGACATTTGGTTTTCTATACCCCCATCCAATCATTATGCATCCAAATACAATCATGCCCAATGAAATTTTCTCATTTGTGATGTCTGGTCCTAATAAAAAATCAAGTGCAAATTCAGGACTCCATAAAATCATATTTCTAACTAACACAATAGATGCCATTACAATAAATAAAATACCCATTGCAGAAAACCAATTTTTTCCTCTACGTGAATATTCACTATTCATGATAAAATATTATTCATTATTTGTTTTAAATTATTTTAATTCCAGGATTCTTCATCTTATTTCTTATCATTGCATTAAGAAGCAATGGAGTTGACATTTCTACAAGATATGCTAATGCACCTGGTCCTAAGTAAATTGGTCTCAAACCTTCAATTTCATTAATCAATCCATTTACAACTTCTACTGAATCTTTGTTGTCACCTGCAACAAATATGTCATAATCTAGTTTCAAAGTAGGATTGATAAGTTTCTTCTCAGAAATTACATGAAATGCTGAGACAAGTTTTGTTTTGTCCTTCATGTGTTTTTCAACTGTTTGATGTGAAAATGGTTTATTTTCTTTTATTGCAACACACTCAAAGCCTGTATCTGTCTTAGTCATAGGAACAATTGGTGATATAACCACACAGTCATCGCTGATTTGCGGTAATAATTCTGAACAAATTGAATTAATATTTTCATATGGAATTGATAAGACTAACACATCTGATTCTTTTGCAACTGATGTGTTATCAGTACCTGAAATATTTCCATTAATTTTTCCATAAGCTTCCTTTGCTAATGCTGTATATTCTTGAGCTGATGTACTTGCACGTTCTGCATCTCTTGAACCGATCACAACACTATGATCTTTACACCATCTAATTGCAAATCCTTTTCCCATTCCTCCAGTTCCACCAATTATTCCAACTTTCATGAATGCGCTCTGCCAATCTTATTATTATCTCTATTGAAGATAAATTCGTAATACATTATGATAATTTTTCTCAGACACGGTCAAGCTGAAAATAATACAAAAAAAATTCTTGCAGGCAGAACACCTGGAATAAATCTCACTGAACAAGGAAAAGAACAGGCTGAACAGGCAGGTGAGATGATTAAATCTCTTAATATTTCTGCAATCTATTCTAGTCCAATTGATAGAGCAATGCAAACTGCAGAAATTGTTGGAAAACATTGTGATGTAAAACCAATTTTAGATGATCGACTTATTGAACTTGATATGGGAAAATTTACAATGATGCCATATGATGAAATCTTTGCTAGTCATGGTAATGTTTTTTTGAAGTTCTATGAGGGAAGTTTAGAGATTAGTCATAATGGAGTAGAATCATTTTCAGAGGTTCAAAAAAGAGTTTTTGATATTGTGGACTTTGTAAAAAATAAGCATAAAGGAGAAAATGTTGTACTTGTAACTCATATGGATCCAATTAAGGCAATGATTGGTAAAGTCCTATCTCTCAAACCTGAAATATTATTTCAATTAATAATTGCAAATGCATCCCTCAATATTTTCAAACATGACGATCAAAACTTTTACCTCTCATCGATCAACTCTATGAACTCATCACGGTTTCATGAGACTTTTTAGGAAAAATCTTCAAAACTTTTAAATAGAAATTTCCGACCACGCGTAATTAACAGGTAAAATATGAAATTAATAATTGGCTCGGGCATAGTATTGGCACTTTTAGCAATTCTTCCTTTTGTTCAATATGTTTTAGCAGCAGGTGATTCTTCAGGGGAATATCTTGATAGAAGAGTAGAGATTTGGGGATTATTTTATAGATTAATGATTGTCGCATTTACAGTAGGAACTGTAGTTTCTGGTTTGATAGTTTGGTTAGTTTTGAGATTTAGAGAATCTAATCCAAAAGCAAAACCAACATCTTACGAGGCATCAGGTACGTGGTAAGATGAGCGGACATTCTACATGGCCTGAATGGGTTTACGTTGGTGTCGTTGTTGCATTATTATGTTACGTGGGTGCTGAAGCTTGGAACATTGAAAGAATTATTGAACATGTACCAGAGGATGCAGAACTAATCAAGGTTGAAGGACAACAATGGTTATGGACTTTTGAACATGAAGATGGTACAAAAGAAATAGGAGAACTTCATCTTGAAAAAGGAAAAGCGTATAGGTTTGAGGTGACATCAAAAGATGTTATACATTCATTTAACATTCATGATTACACTGTACTAATGGATGCAGTACCTGGAAGAATTAATCACGTTTGGTTTTCACCAAATGTTGCAGGTGAATTTGATATTCAATGTAGAGAATACTGTGGATTAATTCATTACAACATGCGTGGAACACTTATTGTAGAGGATAAAGGAGCTTGATTTGATATGGTATTAGAATTACAAAAACCAAGACCAATCTGGCAAATTATGTTTTCAACACATCACACTGATGTTGGTCTTCTTTACTTGATTACATCTTTAGCATTCATGTTTATGGGTGGAGCACTTGCTTTGCTACTTAGAGTAGAATTATTCAGTCCAGGTGTTCAGTTAATAGCTGACTCTATGACATACAACAGAATATTCACAGTACATGGAACTACTTTGATTTTCTTATTCATTTTGCCATCTGCATCTGCATTTGGAAATTATTTAGTTCCAATTATGGTCAGATACAAAGACATGGCATATCCAAAATTAAATGCAGTAGCATTTTGGATGATACCTCCAGCAGGAGCACTCATCTGGTTAGGTTTTGCAGACTTTACTTGGTATGCGTATCCAACATATTCTGTAATTAGTGCACCCGGTCCTGCAGCAGACATGTGGATCTTTGGGCTGAAAATGTTAGGAGTGTCATCAATACTTGGTTCAATTAATTTTGTTGTTACAATAATGAAATGTAAACATCCTGATTTACCGTTAAGTAAAATGCCACTTTTGGCTTGGGCATATCTAACATCTTCATTAATCACTTTAGTTGCAGTTCCAACATTTGCTGCAGCGTTGTTAATGTTACTTACTGATAGATTAGGTGCATCAGGATTTTTCAATCCTGCAATGGGTGGAGATCCAATTGCTTACCAACATCT